>Ga0065711_1033886_pt1 | contig 24650 bp, 13 predicted proteins | sample Hoacrofraction12_FD_59098 | JGI IMG/M metagenome (GOLD analysis project Ga0065711, IMG submission 59098) | Hoatzin crop microbial communities from Cojedes, Venezuela - Epithelial fraction 12 v2 (version 2) | ecosystem: Host-associated > Birds > Digestive system > Esophagus > Crop | place...
AAAAAAAAAAAAAAAAAGATGTGTTGCCTGAGCATGTTCACCAAGTCCTCCTCATTATGAGCTTGTGTGGATGCAGACAGTTGCAGAGCAGGAAGAGTGTGGTTTAGGTTTTGGCCAAGGACTTCTGAGCACTGGACACAGCTCCTACGTCTGCTCCATATGCCCTGAGCAAATTCATCACACTTTCAAGGTGGCTTCAACGCTGTTGACTTTCAGTGGGACGTACTCCTCAATTTGGGCAATGGGAGCTGGGCTTCTAAATTCAGGTGGCTGGTTTAGAAGTCTTTACCTTTTGTCTCTGTGCTTTCACCTGTAACCCTGAGACTGTGTAAGTTTGCTCTGGGTTGTGTGCTATTCAAGGCATAGCCTCTTTTTCTCACTGTATGCCTATATGGTGCTTAGGATGACAGGCTTTCCATTAGAACCAGTAGGTTTCGCTGTACACATAGAAAGAAGCAGGAGGTATGGAAGCCTCAGTGTTTCGTAGCTGGAAACAAAAGCTAATATTTTCTCAACCTGCTGATGGTTTTCAGTGTCTCCACGTATGGGTGTTCAGCCTGAGAAAAGTTAAGGTGACCTGATTTAGACAGAGTAGATTCTCAGCACTTTTGGTAAAGCTGAATGCCAAAAAATCACTACTGGTGACTGAAAACGTAAGCCAGAGCTTCTTACTTGCAAATCTCCAGTTCAATTCTGGCTCAGGGAAGCAGGCACTGGAAGTTGTTCCTGTCTGACAGTTGCATCGGTGGCATCTGGAAAATGAGCTGCTAAGTTTCAGCTTAATTTCTAGTGAATACATTACTAAAACCCTATTCAGCGCATACATCCTGGTACCTACCAACTGCAATTGCCTATGAATCATCAGGGATGCGTTTGTACAAATGATGCTACCACAAAAACAAATGGTAGTGATTGCATCATTCTATCCTCAGCACAGAAATCAGACACTAAATCATAAAAACCATTTTGTTGCTTGAGGCCAAGAGCACAGAAGGAGAGGAAAAAAGGCCCAAATTTTGGAATATAGAACTAGATAGGTTTGTATAGCCTGTGAGCTGCTCCTGAAATATTGCTGCGAGATGCTTTGTGGACTGACAGAAGGAATAGCCTCGAGGGAAGGCAAGGAGAGCAAATTAATTACAATGTCAAAGTTAAACTGGGACAAAAGCAAGTGGAGGTAGAACCAACTGTGAGCCCAATGAACCTCTCTAAAGTACGAATTTTGCAGCAATTAATAGGACTGTATCCTGATAAAGGTTACCCTGTCACTGCTAACAGTATGTGATTTTTTTTCCCTATGCCATATCTATATTGTTTGTCAGGAATGAACTTTAATAAGATTATGTTGTCAGAACTCATCACCACAGTGACCACACACATGGTATGGTAGACGCAGTGCAAAGATCTGCTTTGATTTTCTCCTCTGAGGTGCCAAACTGGTTTCAAACATGCATTGGAGCCATTGGCACTGAGACAAGTGCCACAATACCATGGCAGGACCATCTTCAGAAGCCTTCTCTCAGAATGGGAAGGAGAGGTGCAAAGACAGGCTGGTAAGAGGTGTGATACACAGATTCTGGTCCCGGCTCTGCTAACAGCTTCTGGTAACTGTGTCAGGCTGTCTAGGTCATGATTTTTCCAGTTGTGCAGTTGCATGTGTGAAAATTCCCACATAGCTGGATTCTTAATTTGGCCAACAACTTGCAGTGGTGGAGCATAGTGAGGTGGGGGATCCCTATCAAGCCTACACTTGGGCTGTGGTATGCAATTTAGCTATAAAATGACACCTACACATTTGGAGTCATAAATGTGCACATTCATGAATGAAGGTTGTACCTTTTATCCCCCTGTATCTTCACTTGCTTCTCCATCCCTCTCTCCCTACACACATTTAGAAAATTGATAAGATTTTTAGCTACCTCATCAGATTACGTCTGAGAATGAATTAATGCCTGTAAGAGCACTGCGATTCTTGGAAGGAAGGTGCCATAGGCACAGAGATTATAATTAAACTACTAAATGGTGCAGTTGGATTTACTTAAAGTGCTGCCAACAACTGTGTTGCAACACACACCCCCTTCCAACCAAAGGGACAGACATGACGCATATTTGTGCCCTCAAGGCTGTTTGGCAAAAGAGCAACCAGCAAACTTCATCAAGCGTAGAAGGCTGCTCCAGGAAACAGAAGACTCCACAGTAGTTCTTTGGTGCAATGAGCCCACTGAAAGCCACCTCCCACAACCCATAACAATATTAAGTGGCACTGAATATTATTGTTTTATTCAGCACAGGGGACTGAACTTAGTCCTTACTTCTGATCCATAATGCAAGAGCTCAGTGAGGCCATTTTGTCTTATAAAGAGACTCTTGTTAGGCTTGCTCTGTTCTACCTCCCAGCCATGATTTTTCACGAGGACCCTCTCTCATGAGGTCTTCTCCAGCAGGCTGGAGGAGACATGCCACTTGCAAGTCTTCAGAATTGCATCCTGATTACCAGCCCTTCAAAATAACTTTGGCTGCTGTGGAAACGTGCAGTCACAAGTGTTTGTAGCCCTCTAGCATCCCCAAATAATAGGAAGAGTATGTATGAGATCAAGTGGCCACCAAAGCATTAAGCAAACCATCTTTCTGACATTCTTTCTACAGTCAGTTACACATGATGCTGAGCACATTCTTATCACATGCACTAATCTTTGGATCTATGGAGAGGAAAAGTCTGAAAATACTTCAGTGTGAGTGCTTAAACACGAAGAAAGTGCATTACAGCCCAGCCTGCTTCAGTCCAAGATGAACGGAGTAAGATGAATAGCCACAGCGACAGTCATGGTATTGGCATGACAAGCCTGCTCTGATGCTCACACCTTCTCCTCTACTATAGCCAGACTCCTAGGAACTGTTCCCGTCTCCTCCTCCTCCACGTGTTCTTCACTCCTACAGGGAGGGAAGGACCAGTGCTGGGTGCTCAGCACTTCCTGGCACTGAGGCTTTACAGGAGTCAGGGATATAGAAACAATAGGAGCCTCTGAAGGATTCATGCATTGCAATGATAATACAAGGTGCAGGAAGGATATCTGGAGCACATTTATTTATTAACCATTTTGTAATCACAATACATGCAATTACAGTTTGACAAGACACTGCCAACGTGAACAACATCTGGAAGTATACTGGGATCTTCAAAATGAGTACAGTTTCATTTCCATTATTATTTGCTTCTGCTGAGAGTGGCAGTAAACTGTAGTTAATAAAGGAAAGCCAGCTTTTATGGGCGAGTAAGACAGTAAATATATGCAAAATGGTTTGTTGAATCTAGCAGTGGGGTGCCATAAGAGGGTTCATAAAGCAGGGATAGAATTTAGCATCTTTCTTCTAGGCCTGGGAGTGATGCAGAATAAATCTCTCTCGAGTCTGCTTACTGGCTGGCCCAGTTCAGATAGTGTATACACAGTCAGTGCTTCTTCCTCTGCAGAGTTTCTGTTAATCACTGTTAATGCCAGCCATCAGATCACTAATCATTTGAAACAAGAAGCTGCAGATATTAAGACAGAGATTCCGAATGAGATAAATAGCACAGATCTCCCCAGGGCAGGAAGAAGGTCTGAGCCCACCTGCCACTGATGCTGCCTGGTACAGCATGAGGCTGTTTGCCTTCCTAATCTTTATTATGATAGGAGTTACTCCATCTGACGCAGACCAGGAGGCAGAAAGCTTGAGAAACCTTCACATGGACACATGGACACAGGGGTGGATGTGGCCAGACCTTGATCATGTCCCTCTGCAGCAGACGGGAAGAGCACAATAAATCTACCTCACAGCTACGCCCTACCAGACTCAAAAGTCCACATGTTTTGTAGCAGTTTGAATATCGAGCTGCAAGCGCCCATGGCCATACACTGAATCACTTGAGCAGCCTTGATGGGAAGCCAAGATATCTTAAGTCCCACATCACTCTTCTAGCCCAGCCTGATCCTTTTGGTTAACTGCCCAAATCCGAGAGCTGAAGCAACACCATTTTCATAAAATCATAGAATCATAGAATGCTTTGGGTTGCCAGGGGCCTTTAGAGGTCATTTAGCCCAACCCCCCTGCAGTGACTAGGGACATCTTTAACTAGATCAGGTTGCTCAGAGGCCCATCCAAACTCACCTTGAATGTTTCTAGGGATGGGGTCTCCGCTACACCTCTGGGCAACACATTCCAGTGTTTCACCACCTTTACTGGATAAAATTTCTTCCTTATATACAGTCTAAATCTACTGGCCCTTTGTTTAAAACCATTACTCCTTGTCCTGACACAACAGGCCTTGCTAAAAATCTTGTCCCCATCTTTTCTGTAGGCCCCCTTTTTGTACTTGAAGGCTGCTATAAGGTGTTCCGCAGTCTTCTCCAGGCTGAGCAGCTCCAACTCTCTCAGCCTTTCCTCCTAGGAGAGGTGTTCCAGCCCTCTGGTCATTTTTGCAGCCTCCTCTGGACCTGCTCCAACAGGTCCATGTCTCTCCTGTGCTGAGAGATCCAGAGCTGGTTGCAGGACTCCAGGTGGGCTCTCACCACGAGCAGACCAGAGGGGCAGAATCCCTTCCCTCAACCTGCTGGCCATGCTTCTCTTGCTGCTGGGGAGGATTTAAGAGAAGATGCACAGGCAGAAACTGTGGTTCTGCTGATGGCCAGTTGTGTCTCAGTTTATCACTTGCAGTCCTGGAAACAAGTCCTGAGTTGTCTAAAACAATCCATTTCTCTGCTCAGAGCAAAGGCAATGAAAAGGTTATGCCACTGCGGTGCAAATTTTCCTTGTAAATCAGATCCAGAAGTCAATCCCTGGCAGCCACCTTCTCTGACATATTTCACATCCTGAACCAAGGGCATGTTGCCTGCAGGTGTCAGAGTACAGATTTACATGGCAGTTTGGGATGTGGGTCTCTGGCTGAATTTGCATGTACTACCAACTTCAGCTTCATTTCATCTGATGATGGCATTTGGTGTCCTTGGCATAACATATTTTATGATTCAGGATCTGCCATTTGAACACAGGCTCACCTCAGAGGTGTTGGAAGGGGGTAGACATGCGGTACCCAGTGACTCTTAAAGGCAAGACTTCACAATGCAAGAAGCAACAGAACTTGATGTGCAGGGGAAGAGTAGGGGAGGAGGGAGAACAGACTCGTGGCTTGATCTTGCCCAGAGCTGATTTCGACAGACTCCATGGGAGTTAGGACTATTCCATACTTAACAGTGGGAGTTCAGGTAATTGTGAGATTGAATCTTACAGGAGACCATGACTTGCCAAAGGGGAAGTCAAATAACATCAAAGCAATCAAAGGAATTCTTCAGGAATTACTGAGTGAAATTCTCTGGCTCAAACAGGACCTTAGGCTAGATTAATTACAGTTGGAGCATCTAGATCTAAGATCTGCAAATATAGCAAGTTACGTCCAGTTCTATTTTGTTCTTGCTTTCAAGACTTTACCTTGAAATCCTGATCTGGCTGAAATAAAATGAGGAACAAAGAAAAGAGGTGATGTCTTTAGAAGAAGGGCTGTCTAGAGACAGAAGCATGGAGCAGATGGGTGAGGGCTAAGTCCTGCCTTGTTCCGTGAATAAATGGAGACAGAGCCAAGCAGGGTGATAAGAAGGCCCCATGAAGCCTGGGTATAAATAAGACTAGAGATACCTGCATAAAGAGATTCTGTCTCATGAAATTCCTTCGAACAGCTCAGAGACCCAACGCAACCACCAGTGGGGCTGGTTCCAGACCAGCCTCTGCTACACCACGGTACAGACCAACATCACAACCATTATCTCACTGATCATAGAACAACTGCATCTCCCCAGGTCTCACCATCAGATTATATACCAAGCAGAAGGCAACTGTGAAATCCTGCAGCACTGCAAACACTCATTTTACTAGTGAGGAAGGACACAGTGTGCCCATAAACACTCCTCAGGCAAAAGCACAACTCAGATCTTGCCTTCAAGATTGCTTTTCGGGACAGCCCTGACCCTTTCAAGTGCTATCAGAGCTGAAGAATCTCCGTAGTCATGCTAAGGATCTTTTTGGGCTGTGCTGGTAAATGCTTCATTGGATTGGCAATGATTCAATAAATTGTTTAATCTTTCTCAGTCGATTCACAGAGAAAGAAATGAGACAGCTGATTTCTTTTTTATCTCCTCTTTCTCTAAGCTTCTTTAAGTGTGAGTTCCTTCCTCTCTCCCCTCTTCCAACACTCACACGCACTCACACGCACACACTCACCCAGGACCTCAATACCAGCTTCCCCTGGTACAGACCAGGTGCTGTATCACTGCTGGTGAGTAACATCTCTGAACAAAAATATCTGGGAGACGGTGACCCTTTACAGAGCAACTGAGTCACTTGCTTTTATTTTGAGTGAAGTGCAAGCCGATGTGCTATGTTAACTTTATGAGTTAGAGTTCCTCCATATCCTCCCCAACCGCCTACCAAAAAAACCCCCAAAAAGTTGCAAAGCATTTGCATCATATAAAGAAAGGTTGCTTCTCCAGATGGCTAAAACAGTCTTGCATGTTTCTTTTTAAAAATTCCCAACTGTTGCTGTCCATTTCCTAACTCCTCACTGCAGCACCTCAGCCTCTCTGGAGATGCAGTTTAGCTGAATGTTGAGTGCAGTTTATGCACACTTACAGGAGCATCTGCAGTGAACAAGGTATTACTGGCCTGCATTGTCTTGATGAAGCTAATATCCACAGCTTGTACGTCTGCAGCTTACTGTGAACATTTTTTTCAATTAAATCCTTACGCAGGCAAATAAGAAAAACTGCATTTCTTCATTTCAAAAGCAGAAGGCTGAAGCAAGCCCTCTAAAGCCTTGCTTAAGAGCCTAAGGAAGTGGTCTGACTTCCAGGAGGTGCTGAGTACCTGGCATGTCTGATGTAAAATCAAGGGCTGGAAATCATACTCTTCAGATGAAGCATGCTTGTTATTAGACCTATGGAGAGATCGCTTCAGCCTGTCAGCACAATGGCGAAGCCAAGTTTGCACTCCAAGACAGGGTATAAATCTTCCATCTGCAAAAATTCCGTGGTATTGGATCCAGAGTTTAGGTTTAGCTTTCTTCCAGAAAATACACACAAACATCAGCAGGTAAATAAAACGGCCTGATGGGAAAATACTCATCAAAATTTACCCTTCCACGAGAGCAAAGAAAGAATTTTCCTTCAGTCTGAGCTATTAGAAAATTGGCTTAATGAAACTACTAATTAAGCTAGTCTTCTTTCTCTGAATCATCAGCTCTGTTGTAATTGCTACCAGACAAAAGGGTCCCATGGCTGATCTGGTGTGGTCAGAGAAAGGATATCGCAAATTATTGTTGTTATTTTATGACAGGCTCTACCCTCCATGCTGTTTGACTCCTTCGTGTATATTCTCCCCAATTCCCTCCTGCCTTCCTCAGTTTGATTTACAGCTTTAAAGAGTGGGTCCTGTCTTAAAGCTGTTTTCTAAATGGAAAAGATGTATGTTGTAAGTAAAATAAGACATGTGAAAACTAGGAACTATTCTTATTAGAAGTACCAGATCCATCATTATAGATGTTATTCCAGTTTACTTACGCTGTGTATGTCCTCCTAACAATCTCCCTCAGGTAGAATTAGCAATAATTCCTTAAGTTCCCCTCTTAGAGACACGTAGGATATTTATGATGAATGAGCTTCCAAGAGCTCAGATATTTCGTTTGCAGCTACCATGGTTAGTCATGATTAAGATCCTCCTGTTTTTACAGTGTTTCTTAAATAAAGTGTAAACACGTCCTGTCCGACTCTGTTAAACAGTGAGACACATGGGAGTGCTAATGGAATTGCTAAGAAAGATACTGAAACTGGCCAGGCACAGAATAAATACACATGATCACACATACATACACCTATGCATGTAGCTGTGTTTGTACACATGAAAAAAATGCATGCTTACACCGATACAGATATATAGGTAGTTACATCTATTCCTTCTGTCAGGCCTTGATTGCAAGTAGGCTTAATGTCTAGGGATTTCCACTAAAACACCAGCTTGATTTCCCACCAGGGAACGTGGGGAAATTAAATCAACCTGTCTGGTTACTCGGTGAACATAATTCCCTATTCACAATTGATGAATCAAACAGATAGGCCTAACCAAACAGTACTTGCAGAGAAGTCACAAGAGAGAAGGAAGAGGAACAGAATAGTAGGCGAGAAGAAAGTCCAGTTCACCAGCAGCCCCTTCCCAGCATACCCTCCCAAAGGGCCAGCTAGGTTTGCTCCTCCTGCAATTGCACAACACAGAAATGTATCGAGCTATATGGATGTTTTAGGGTAGTTTACTGCACTGCAGGTTGAAGCGGAAGATGTCTTCACATCTATACCTGGGAATCCAGGCGGTCTGCCCATCAGCCACTCCTTTTAGCTGCTTCCCCACGACTTCCACTCCTCAGGAGAAGCAGCATATAGGATCCCATGACCATGCTTATCAGAAATCCCAGAAGTTTATTAAAAGCTGTGTTTTTCCTCATTCCTTGCCTCACAACTTCTGTTCCCTGTCTGCAAGCTACAGGATCACATGAAGATTCTCCAGGCTTTTCAGAATGCAGTTTTATAGTCTGTATTTCCTTGACTGTACTAGCAGAAATTGCCCCAAAATGTTGCAGACCATGAAATGTGAATTTTCCCTGTGAAGTGACTTTCTATTCAAACTCCTCATTTCTCACTAGCTATCAAGGCAATATTTTTATCCTTCTTGTTTTCTGCCCCTCAGGTGCTCTCCAGATGCAGCTGATCTTTTTTCTTAGGCTTCAGTCCACCAGATAAATATCTATATATATTTACACAGAAATCCATGTATGTATATACAGCTGTAAGAATTAGCAAATAACTAAATAAACAAACAGAAAAACCTGTTACACGCTACAACTGCTTCATGAATTTATAACATATGGTGGCAAAGCACTATAAAAACTGTAAACTATAAAGAGGGTTACACAGTCCCATTCATTTATCATGTTACAATGAGTAATTTGTGCACTACGCAGGAAAGAGAAAGCCCACACAGTTGGAGAGTGCATATGTATTTCTGAGGCTCACACTAGAGAGCCTTTTATAAAACACACACATGATTTGAATTCCAAAGCGAAAGCACTGAGAGGCAATGCATAGGCTAATATTGTTATAATGGTATACGCAGAGCTTAGGAAGAAAGTGCACTAGCTGATGTTCTTTAATGATGAGGACTTTCAAACAGTCTGGGTTTCTGTACAGTTCAGTCCCTGTCCATTTAGAAGTTGAGCTCCAGTCTGCAGCTAGAAAATTTCTCCTCAGTGCTGTTGCAGAAATGGTAAGATGGTGCCTAAATAAGAAACCATGACTGGGTGCTCCTTCTGCTGATTTTGATGAGGTTTCACTCTTTGCCTCCCTTCACACGTCTGGTGGGGGTCATGTTGAACCACATTCCCAGGTGGGTCCATGTACTCATGGTCCAAGCTGTGTTTTACACTCACATCCACATATTATGTAGAGACAAAACAAGAACAGGGACTTTAAGCACTATATTTCTGTAGAGGGTTTCTGACCAGTGTAGTGCCTCACATAGCGTATTATTAAATCAGCTAGATTCTCCAGATAGCACAGAGCCCCATAATTCACATCTACCTGCTCCTGACTTGACATCTCATAGTTTTTTCTTCCAGTTGGCAAAGAGCTTTTATGAAACATATAACACATGCCACATGCTCCATCCTGGAAATGGATTAGTTTTCCCAGTGGGGAAAGTGAATGATGTAGGCTGCGTCCCAGTTGTCATGTCCCAGTGCAAATGGTTAAGATCTTCTTTTTGTCTCAGCAAATGCCCCGTGGAAGCTTGAGCTGGGTTTAGGCCCTAGGGTCATTGCTAAGCAGTTTCTCTTTCATCCTTTTTAGCACTAGCAGACGCAGCTTGAAACATGTATACAAGATGCCGCTTTACAGCATCCCTTATTCACTGGTACCTTGGAGACTCCAGTTCATTGAAAGTAATAAAACCCGATCATCAAAAAGAATTCTTTTGAACAGGCTTTGGGCTCTGCTGTGCTACTTGGTTACGGATATTCATCTTCCTGGAAACTGTGCTGTTTGATACAGCATACCCGCATGAAAGCATCAGCTGCCTCCCTGGTACATTAACCCCTCGAGTGTTGAAATCACGATCCTTGAATAGCAAAATAGCTATTGCTTATAATTGCTTGAGGAGAGAAGCACATTTTATTCTCCCAGATGCAGGGAGGCTGCACACTGGGGTCAGAGGGTTTCCCTATCCTCATTCTACTCCAGTGATGCAATGAGAGAGGGAAGAGAGCGGGAGCAAAGACAAGAAGCCTCTGTTGGTTACAGCTACAGGCAGGCTGTGAGGTGACTCCTGTATCAAAGGGTGCCACAGCACTTAATCCAAACTGAAAACACAGATCTACTGAAAACACAGGCATTCTGATACTTGGGGTTTTAACCTCCTGTTAACCTTAGATATCTTATGATCCCACATATCTTATAGAGCCCTGATGTCAAGGCTTTAACCCAAACCCCTTTGATTTGGCAGGGGGAGAGTTGTCACTGTTGTCAGAGTTGCCAGAGTTCTGGTGATTTTTCATTGCATTCAAACTCTCCTTTCTTTCGTCTGTTCCAGCTAGAAAGAAGAGAGGGTCCACACTGGAGCCATGAGCATAGGTCTGCAGTCCCTGAGTTTCATTTCTCTAAACGGGGAAAAGAGGAAGGACAGTGCAGCTGGGCTAATTTTTCCTGAGCTTCCTGTTAGAGAGGCTGGCATGCTTTATTGTGTACCGTTTGCATACTGCGTTTGCAGCCTAGGGAGGGTCATAGCGTGGACTCCTGCTTTGGCTTCCATAGGGCTGTCGTGTTCCTCTGCCCTGAGATTTCTTGGCTTTGTTCTAGCTTCACGCCGGGGCAGCAAACCCTGTTTGCCTGTTTGCAAAATTCCTCCATTAACACATATGCTAGATCCAAGATTGTCCCTTGAACGGCAGCTTGTCAGCTGCTGGGGGGATGCAGCAGCAGAGAGTTGCTCGGTGCATCTGACCTCTTCCTTCTCCTCTCTTTTCAGACCCCTCATTACTGGCCAATACCAGAGACCCGCATTAGGCTGCATCCTGGGTTCAGCTGGGATGGAGTTAATTTTCACAACGAGCTGGCTGGGCTGACCCAAACAGCCAATCCAATGGGATATTCTACACCATGTGGTGTCATGCTCAGTATTTAAGTGGGGAGCTGGCTGAAGGAGAGGCTTTTGCTACTCAGGAGCAAGCAGAGCATTGGGTGGTGAGAACACTATTTTGTGTAAGAACATTATTTTGTGTATGCTTTTTATCAGTGTTATTGGTTGTTGTTTTCTTCTCCCTTTCCCATTCTGTTAAACTGATTCTCCTCTCCATCCCACCAGGGAGGGGGAAGGAGTGAGAGAGTAACTGTGTGGTTCTTTGTTGCAAATTGAGGGAACACCACAACAGGCTGTTATTTGATGTGACCTTGTACAGCAGTCCTTGTGCTCTGTTTCTCCTATGGTACTGGTGAAACTCCTGTGCTTACTGAGGATGGGTGAAGAGAGCTTTACCTTCCTAACTCCCTCCTTATTTCATATCACTTCCCTTGTGAGCTCTGATGGCAGGAAAACTTATGGTGCCTTTTTACTCATGGCTTGCAAATAGATGCAAAAAAAAGAACATTTAAATACCCTCTTTGAGACTCCCTCTCTGTTCCCTGCCTGAACCTGAGCTGTGCGTGCCTGTCTGCACCCATGTCACCAGAGAGGCTGTCTCCAGCTTCAGATCCAGATCACACACCAGCAGTTGTGTTCATAGCATCTTTCTGTTCCCAGAATAGGCTCTGCTAGGGACAATGCAAGAAGGAAAATGACTAAGTTTCAGATCAGCTGAGAATAAATCAATGCAGAATCCCCAGGAGGTGTTTTTTGCAGAATTGCTCTGCACTAGAACAGTGAGTGGAGGAGCAGAATAGTAGCAGCTGGCATTGATCACACCTGATTACTTATTAAAGTTGATAAGGAAAGATGTTGGAGGAAAAAACTAGGAGGAACACCTTTTATGACTAGACCAGAAGGGTTTGGGGGAAAAGAGAGAGGAAAATAGCTCAAAATGGACTCCTACAATGTTCTCTTATGCTGTGGCCCCAGGTTTTTTCTCCAGATATCATTATTTCACATACTCTGAGGCTAAAGTGAATCTGTCACTTGAGAGGGGTCCAAGTAGAGTCAGGATGCAGGCAATAACATGTGCACAGCCATTACATGAACAAATTTTATAAAAATGTGCCTCAATTCAAGTGCATTTGTGCCTGTTAGTGCACATTTCTGTATAAACACACATGCTTCTGTCTGTGTCTGACAGGCAGTTTTCTCTGTGCACGTATGAGCATGTGTTTGTGCATATACGTAAATCTGTCATTAGAAGATACAGATCTTTCTTCATGTGGCAGTTTCAGTATAGTAACTGCATGTATGTGCAGGGGTGAATTTACATCCATAGCCCAGTATGTCTCCACCCATGTGCATGTTTGAACATAGCCCCCCCAGAAGTACTGGTTTGTACGCAGTGAGCCTAAAGCAAACGGGTCTGCTGCAGAACAGCTCGTAAGCCACTGCAGTGTTAGCTAAGAAAGCAACATCTCTTCGTAAAACCTAAAATAAGCCCTACATCAAAACCAGTACAAAACAACTCTAAACCCCCAGGCTACTGCAGGATTATACAGTTGTGAAATACATTATCCAGCCTTTAAAGTCATCTTCGACTATCTGCCTGGGGTCATTCAGACAGCCCAGGCTCTCAGCTACATAATACAAAAAAAGTTGAGCTTGCAGATGTTCCTAGGAAGGCAGTACGTCGAGGTCCAAGTTCTTCCTGCAGAGAGAGGCCGATGGGATTATATTTGAGTTCCTTGTTCACCATAATAATGGCTCAGCAGAGAGTTAGCTCCAACAGAAACTGCTGTTAGAGGGAGATCTACTGTGTTTGGTGGCAGGAGGAGAAAGATGAAGAGTTACAGGACTCCTGTGGATGAGTCATTGCATCAGAGACCTAGAAGCAGATAGGCTATTCCTTAGCAATAAAGAAGCAAGATACAGTAATTTCCAATAGCAGTCTTTGGATGGATTTGCAGGTAGGGTTTTCTATTTTATCCACAGCAGGCATACCAGCTTCAGCCTCCAGTTGCTGTTTCTGGCTAGCCAATCAAGCTTCTAATTGGATCTCCTGTTGGACATTATCTCTGAAACACACCAGGGCTGAGAGAGGGGCCAGGCTGCTCCCTTGTCAATACAGCCAAGCCATCGGGCATCATCCTGTGGTGAGATCCAGGCTGAGAGGGGGCCATGGGCAAAACTCATCCAAAGCACTGTGTAGCCATCAGTCCACAGTGAGTTGCTTGTGCCTCCATCCCAGGGCAGCAGAAGACCCAGTCAAACCTGCATGACCCTGCCATATTGGCCTGACTGGTTTGTTCTTACACATGGGTAGTCTTGGCTGTCCATCCCCAGCCTAATATCTTTTATTCTTTCCAACAAGCCCAGAAGAGGATCTCCAGGGAAAGCGATGTGAATTAGCTTGTCAGCAGCTTAACCAAAGGAGAAGCCAAACCAAAGCTGCCAGCACAACTAATTCCAGCTTCACTTTACCAGGCAGCCTGGATACTTCAAGTGCAAGAAAACAAAAGCATCCTGTGATGACATTCAGCAACTGGTCTTTGATTGACATTAGAAATGCTTAGAATAGGAGGTTCATGTGTTGTGGGGAAAGGAGGCTTGGTGTGATACCATCCAGTGGATATAGTTTATGAGAATTCCAAAATTCAGAGAATGAAGGTGTTGAGCTGTCCCCAGCATCCACCCAGGGTTCTCCAAGCAGCAAGAGGAAGTATGAGATGGAGAGGATGTTTTTCTACAGACAGTAATGATAACTCCAGGGGATTTTTTTTGCTCACCCCAATGATGTAGATGGCCTTTTTCTTCCGTTGGCTGCAACAGACATTTGCCCACTCCTTTGGTTGCTTACCAGCTGCCACAATGATGCATTTTATAATTCTTACTGGGGCAAACTGGCACGACTATTATCCGTGTTCTACATAAGAGCAACAAACACTGAAAGGTGTTCAAAATCAAATTTCCATGAAAGCAAAGACCATCTCAGGGTCAGACAGGTGATTCCACTCTTGTGCAAGAGGCCAGTGTCAGAATGCCTCATCCAGTCTGTCCCAATAAGGGTTTCCCTGCAATGTCTCCTTTACCTTGCGTCACTACTAACCTGAAGACCAATTTCATTAGCATGGAAACTTAGGAGAGCAACTACTGCTTCTTAAGAAGTGATGAAGTCCCTGGCCTTGCACAATATGTCTGCTGGTGCTTATTTGTCAGTCAATTTAGCCTTCCGTCACTGGAGATTTACAGGGGAAAAAACCCACAGCCTGTGCTTACCGAGGAGCAATGGGGATTGTCCTGTGAGCTGTGTGTTTCTAGAGCTGGAGATGCCTGTGTTCCCATGACTATGCCTGTGAGTGTGTGCAGCTGACCGCTATGGTGTCTCTGTTCTGGTGACCTTGGGTTCAGTCCAAGCAATGAGCCAGCTAACAAGTTTGTGTTAACATAAGCAGAGGCAGTGGCAGTCAGAAGAAAAGACATCAGAAATCAAACCTGAGAAAAGGAATTAGTGGAAGAGAATTTATTAATTTCCTCTTTGCAATGACACAAGCTTTCCACTCACTTTTTTAAAATGACATTTTACCTGCTATTAGTTTACTGTGAGCATCTCTACTGCTGCTTTCCCTCCCCACAGCCAGTTCCTTCAAGAACAAAATTAAATTTAAGCTACTAAAGTTGGACCTTTCTGAAGTAAAAAGAATCTTTAAAAATGGATTTTTTTAAAGGTCATTTTGAACTTTATCCGAGCACACATAGAGACGCAGGCCACTCAGCTAAATAATGCCATCTGACCACCTCCTGTCACCATTACTAGGATAAGAACATCATTTATGTGACGGGGAGAGGGGAAGGCTTTCCACTCGTTCCTTTTATTCCTCTTTTAATTTTTGGAGATTTTAATGCTGTTCATTTTTATAGCTGCTTCTCCACTTTGCATTTCCCTTGATAACCTATGGCAAAGGTTATGAACTTACATTGAAATGGGACATCCTGATTTTGACCCAAACTAGGACAGACTGAACTTCTTGCTCCCATGAGATTAAGTTGCATTCTCCAGGGCTCTACCTGCTCCTCAGCCTTAGCACTTCCTTCCATGTTGGTAGTCCCTTGACAGGAGGGCGTCAGAGAAGTCCATCGTTCTTCCTATCTCCTTGGGTCTCTTACCCTCTTCCAGTAATCCAGCTTTAGAAATTAAATAACATATAACCAATTAACATGTACCTAAGCACATGCTTAGATTATTCTTGTGCTTGAAGTTAATCAACCTCATGAGCCTCTTTTGTGGGTTTATACTTCACTGTGTGTGGGTGTAGTCTGTGAGACCAAAACCCCGCTCCAGAGGAAGCTCAGGGAAGTACAGTATTTATCTCAGCAGAGTCTCTATCTGCCAGAGAAACCTTCACTACTGACCTAAAGCATCTAGAATTATCTTAACATTATATTCAACATTATCTTAACAGGAAAGGCTGGCATGGGGAAATGGCTTTGCACTGTCAGCCTCCTGCCTGAAAAAACAGGGCCTCTTAAAACCATGGACTCTGTTTCCAGATGCATCAGATCGTTGCACACAGCTTGCTGTGTGATGAGCCGTGCGGCCGAGCTCAGTGCTGTGAAAACACTGCATGTTATTTACTGCACCCAGCTTTCTCCAATCATGCCTTAAACCAGGACATATTTATTGAAGAGACACTCAAAAATGTCCCATGACATGCTTTGTGTGAATGGGGACTCTCCTCAAATGGAATTTCTGCATTCCACCTCTTCCTGCAATGGCATGCATGTCCCAGTTCACAGCTGCCTGGTCTCCTTGAACAAGGTTCCATTTAACAACATTCAAATATTTAATTTGCCAAGTGCTGTGGGAATCCCAAAGGTCTGGAAGAACTATATATTATAAATGACAAAACATGACATTATTATAGGTAGCCTGCCTACTCGATGTCATCTGTGTTCTACGCTGCTCCTTTAATGAGGCTGTCTTTCAGATCCTATACATAATAGAAAAAGATCCTGATGCTAGCACTTCCCAGGTACTCTAAAAATTAAAACAGCCAAGTCCTTACAGCGTAAAAAAGACTGCTTTCTAAACCCTAAAACCCTCATGTTCAGAGGAAGTGTTTTTAATATTCTGTTATTTAGTGTTCAGAAGGAGGCTAATCCCAGCCACCCAGTGCAATTCAGTAAATGCTCCCCCAAAACCTAACAACACAGTGCCCTCTGCTGCATTTTTCTCTGACATATTAAAAGGAGAAAAAAAAACCCTAACAACCCTGCCGTGCTTTGCAGCCTATCCTCTGGCTCAAATTGAGATAAGCAGATGGTTTGTTAGTACTTATCAATGACTCAGTAACATCCAAGGTACTACATAAAACACTTTAGCCGGAGAGAAGTCAAAATAACAAAATGGATTCCATACGAGGGAGAGCAAAAGCAATTGAAAAATCAAGCAGGGAGCGCAGAAGTGCTAGCAGCTCCATGCCTTAGCCTGGCTGTCCCTCCTCTCCAAGCAGAGCTCCAAACCCAATTATTTAAGTTAAATAACTAGTTGCTACAGTCTCATTGCTTTGTCCCTCCCACCACCCTCACTCCCATCCACCACACCCTCCTGTGACAAAACACTTACAAGGAACTACGTGAACAAAACCAAGGACATGCAAGATTGGCAAGACCAAAGACAGTGCTCTCCGCAGAGATGTATCAGACAGAGCTGGCTGCAGGCAGCACCACCTCAGGAGAGAACGATGGGCTGGGAAGAAGTAATTTCTGTCATCCTACTCTTCATTTTCACTGCAGTGCTAGGCATTGACATTCCAGGGGACAGGGATCTTTGTGGATTACTGCAGAAGAGAAGGACAAACACAAGGCAGCCTTGGGAAACTGAGGCCAATGACAGCACTTCAGCAATTCTTACTTTGAGCTGCTATGACTTTAGGCTCAGTTAATTAAAATCAATATATGTATTTGCTTTGGTTTGGATTTTAGGCCTTCGCTGAACTGTACTAAGGCTTTCCTTCACAGATTGACCAATGATAAAGTCAATAATTTAAAATTAACTGGATATACTGCGGATATTGTCTTGGCAATGTAAGGTACCTCTGAACACGGGGACTCTGGGGAGTGCACAGGCATTAGGATTTTAAAGCAGTACCCTGCTGGTGCTGTGGCTGCAGAACAAAAACATTTCAGATACTTCAGATACTCCAAAAGACTACGTTCAGACCCGATCAAACACCGGTGTTTGGGAATGTTTCATTCTGGTTTCTGCATTAACCTGCTAGAAAAATAGGGATCAGCTGCAAATTGATTCAAGAGTCAATCGGATTACAATCTCTAAAGAGCCAATTGCTGATTCTTGCCACCAAAGTGTACAAAAATCATCAGATTGGCTCTAAAATTGTGCCATTAAGAAATGTATAGTTCTTTGCAGTCAGCCTGATGTTTGAGATTGTCAGACCCGTGTTTCCAAGCCATTGTTTGCAACAGAAGCAGAAAAATGAGGTAGAGTTTCTTTCCCCATCACTGTTTTAAGCAAACACAAAATTGAGAGACATGTCTTGAAATGCCAAGATTTGACAATAGTGTGGGCTTGTGTCTGGGTTATGCTGTTATCTAGCAAGGCCACAAAATCTATACCAGCTCAAATACGGCTTTATTTGATCCTTCCGTGAAATTTGAGCTTCATTCATGTCTAAACCTTTAGAAAACGCAGGTCTGTCATGTCTTACGCTCTCTACAACACCTTCTCTTGTGCTTCCTGCATCTTCCTGGGTCCCAGCCAGGCCTGGAAGCACCAAATAACCACAAGAAAGATTGCTCCTTGAGATCACCACCCAGGAGCAGGAAATATTATGAGCCTCTTGGGCGGGCCTGTTTCTACTGAAGGAACCACCCTACTTAGCAGATGCGAAACCTTGACTGGATCCAGAAGTTCAGCCAACAGCTTATCCTTGTCAGCATCAGCCACTACTAAAAATCGACTTACTCCACTGAAACAGTGAAAATCCTAAAAGGATGGCTTCCTTTGACATACACAGTTAGCAACACTATTCTGATCAGCAGAGAGCACAGTATGTGTGAACCATAAGGCACAAAGGGCAGAGCTCTCAACTCCAGGGATTCAAAGATGTCCAGTCTGCTTGTCTGCGAATGGAAAAATAAAACTGAGAGGGCGACTACAAACCGTGTGGGAATCTGGATGCACAGAAAGATCCCTCTCCTATGCAGCCACCCCAAGAGTGAAAAACTGGGAGAATCCCTGCTCTGTTCAGCACAGTATTTAATTACCTAAAGGAAAAACCACATAAATAGACTTTAAGAGACACACTTGATAATAAATCTATGACAAAAGGCAATGTAGAAATCTGTGCTTTTGAATTTATTATCTGACCTCCCTGCTGAGCATTCCTGTGCAGCTGCAGGATAAAATAAATTGGTCTAGCTAAAGAAACTGTAGGAAACATTTGAATATTCCCTGTTCTGAAATATTAACCTGTGATGCTTCTGACCGTCCCTCTCTGAAGTGGAGAACAGCACAGTCACAGAGGACAGATCAAGACACGAGGAATTTCACTGGAAGTCAGGAATGCAAAGGGGAGTAGACCCCAGGCCAAGACCTCTGCATTGCAAGTGCAAAATAGTTGTCTTCCTAAAGCTGACTAGAATTTAAAAAAAACCCCACCTTCATTAAAATACTCTCCTGGGAAATGTGCAGCATATGACTACTTAAAGGAACTGGGTTTGCTTAGAAATACAGCCAAGCTCCCGTATTTCTAAAAGATTAAAGACTTTTTTATCCTTTATCTCTACATTTCTTTTCTTTTCTTTTCTTTTCCTTTTTCTTTTAAAAAGCCCTCGTAAGAAACTTAGCATGGAAAGGTGACTGCAGTGCACAGGAGATGGACACCGTGCCATTTGTTAAAGCAGACAAATAAAGGGTTCACTCTGTAAAGCAGCTGAGCACCAACACTTTCTGTGAGCTCTAGAAAAGCTTCTGGCTTGCAGCACTTGGCACAATTGAACTGTGGAGGCCATTAGTCCGCAGGTTTGGATCCAGCCTGAGTCTCTCTGACTTCATTAAAGCTTCACCTGGGCAAAGGAAGACTCTGGCCTGCACGAATCCTTGGACCCTGACAGATTCATTGCTTTCCCTCTCACGGCAGCCATCCGAGGAAGAAGACCTGGCATGCTTTCTACTACTGTCTATTGTAAAACACATATAATGTCAACAAACCTCGTGCCCTATACCTATGGGAGGAGAAATTCCCCGATCTTAAGTGCTGGCAATCTAATTATGATGTGTTCAGAAAACCTCATGCTCACCTTAGCACTTTATGATATTAATCAGAATTAAACATTGTTTGAGGGACACTAACCATAAACCGTAGACTGAAAGTGTGATGGGTAAGACTAGATGAGACACATTCAGCAGACTCTCAGGGCCGGATTCTGAAACACGGGACCACCAACACCGTGGCTGCAGGAAAGCAGATATACAGCCATCTCTCATTTGCAGGCATTGACTAGCAGATGGTTTGCAAAACCAGGAAAGCAAACTTAAAGCGCCCACTCTGTCTTTTACAACTTCACAAGCATGAGTTTTGCATGGAAAAAATACATGTGTACATTATTAACAGATGCAGGTCCTAACTCTTCCACTTTGATTCTTTCTTTTTAACTGCCTTTTTTCTGACGCCCTTTAAAAAGGAGCACAACAGCTTCTCACTATTTATTCAAGATCTTGAAGAAAAATTATTCCTAGTGGGTCTTGAGCTCCCCCCATTGACTTCTCAATCGCAGCTAACATCCAGGCCTCATTTCAATGCTCCGCCACTGTCCAGACAAGATTTTCTGGGTGGGATGTTGAATCTTTTACAACAATGAAGATGTGATTGTCCTCTGCTGTGTGTATACTCGCTGTGTTTGAGCACTGCCACTGCTAACAGAAGTTATTGCTATGCCCAGCCCTTCCTGGAGAGTGCTGCTATTCAGCTGAAGAGCTTATTTTCCTCTCTCTTCAGTGAAGGAAGAATAATCTTTTCTCCCTAAGCTGTTCCCCCTCCCTCCCTGGCCAAAGTCTCTTATGATCCGACAGACTCTCCCAGTCTCAATTCTTGTCACCCACTGGGTCCCGCTGCACCCACAGTTCTTACCACCTCACAGCTCTGTGCAGGTACCTCTGCGGTGGAGCCTTTCAGCAGTTTGCCTGGAGCTGGGGAGAAGACACTGAAGAGGGCATCCAACCCTCCGGCTCAAAGCACAACTCTCACGCTGATGGTTACAGACCCTGGCACCTCACAAAATTAATTACATTGACACAGATTGCAACAGTAGATATTAGCAGAGGATAATGGACTGTATTCTGTAGATATTGAATGCTTTTAGAGGAGAAGCTAGTACTGGACTTGAAGCATAAAGAAATAGTAGCAGACTTACATGTACATACTCTTCTGAAAAATGTAAGAACGTCACTACTTCAAGGGCAAAAAAGCCTCTGCAGAAGTTTGCTATCTCATTTGTTATGTCTTTTATCTCTTGAGGGGTTTGTTACCCCCCAAGACAGGGTTATTACACGCTCTGTATCACGTGCACCATCAGCACTCCAATGAGCTGATGGTAATATACTTAATGGTGCCAAATTCTGTGAATGTGCCAGGCTTTTGACATCATTTGCCATGAACGTTAATCCATATATTTGGAGCTGCAGGCCATCTGCATGTCACCCAAATGACTGGCTATCAATTCAGGTTTTCAGCAGCCTCCAGCAAGGCTCAGTCTTCATTAACTCTTCATTGTTAGTGCTGACAAAGGGTGTAACCGTGCTCATGGCTAAGGACTTTGGCTGTCTCCTGCCTTATGACTGATTTCTATGGTAGTTCAAGAACAGACAGGTGTTATTTTTTCTGAAGAAATAACCACCCTCTCTTTATTTCCTTCCACCCATGAAATGCTTGTGGCTTTGGGGAGATCTGGAGCTCCTTCTCCAAAACAGGAAATGCAGCTCCAAAATGCAGCGCCCTTACGCTTCTCCTGGTGCAGACAGTGCAAGTTCCCAGAAGGTCAGGGAAGGCACTGGAATAATGTGAGAAAGAATTAGGCTACAGTTTAGGGCTTTTTGTCCTAATAATAGCTCTCTGGCTATTCTTCACTGTTAAATCGACTCCCTTCAGAACGCTCACAGCTATTTGAACGTACCTGAGGAATAGGAGCAAGCCCAATAACACATGAATTTGATTTTAGACAAAAGGATGGCCAAAGGCTTACACATTGTTAGGTTTAAAACAGTTCCCTGGTTCTTTTCTGCCAGCCACTTGCTCCTTCCTCCAAATATGTTCCTGTAAACAACTTCATTTATTTCATACTTCCAACATCTGCTGTCTGCATAATTTTGTCTTTTGGAGACTTTTTTACGGAAGAGATTGTCTTACTCCATGTTTTCCAGAATGGTGTGTAGCTTTACACTTTTAAATATGGGATCAGACCTTTACGATGCTAAGAGCCCTCTAGTCCTGTGCAAGAGCTCTGGAAATGATGCATATTCTATTCTATTCTATTTTATTCTATTCTATTCTATTCTATTCTATTCTATTCTATTCTATTCTATTCTATTCCATTCCATTCCATTCCATTCCATTCCATTCTGTTCCATTCTATTCCATTCTATTCCGTTTTATTCATAAACTTCCCCTACCATTTTCTGCCTCAATGCCTTCCCATGACACACTACGCTACATCATTAAGAACTATTTTATGTGGTTTGGTTTTTACTAATCCTCAGACTGAGTAATGTATAGGAGCGGACTGTCTGAATGAGACCAGTTGCTTTTATTCTATCTGTTCATATTAGAGAAAGCAGACCAAGGCCTTTCATGTGGAAGGTGGGGAAATTTACTGTCATCCCATAAGCTCTTTGTATAGCTGTTGACTGGACTGCAGGGAACCACAGTTCAAGCATGCTTAAACCTTTATTAAACAAGTGTTTCACGCTCCTGTATTTAAAACAATCCCATGGCTCTTTCCAGAAGCCACTTACCCCTTCCTGAAAATCTCTCCTCGCAAACCACTTCATTCGAAAATGTTTACAACACTTCTGCTGTTGCAAATATTTTGACATAGTCTCCTAGTGAGTGGAATGGATGCCCAAAGAGGTCCCGCCAACCCCTTAGATCTACCCCCAGCAAACCTGAAGGGCAAGATCTTGAGAGCCGAGTATGATCTGGTATTCTGAGGGAGGAAAAAACCCCAGAACAGAAGACAGATTCAGGGCATATACTGTTAACAGTAATCAGAGCTACTATCAGCCATTGAGGTGCACGTGCGGGATACTGATGTGGTGGTCCCTTCCTCTCTAGAACTGAGCAGTCGTCTTTGCTCTTCTTTCTCCAGAGTTCAAGCCTTTCCTTTTCTCTCAACTATCAACAGCAACTGCCAACACAGCAATACCTTACCTCCCTGCTCCATCCTCCACTCCAGCTTCGAGAAAAGCAAAGCTAAGCAAGATATTGCCATTACAGTGCTTCCAGATCACCCATTCATGTTCCGAGCTGATGTTGTCCCTCTCATCCATTCTTTATAGAATCATAGAATGCTTTGGGTTGGAAGGAACCTTTAAAGGTCATCAAGTCCAACCCTCTGCCATGGGCAGGGACATTTTCAATTAGATCAGGTTGCTCGGAGCCCCATCCGACCTGACCTTGAATGTTTTCAGGCACGTGGCATCTACGACCTCTCTGGACAACCTGTTACAGTGTTTCACCACCTTCATCATAAAAAAAATCTTCTTCATATCAAGTCTTAATCTACCCTCTTTCATTTTAAAACCATAACCCCATTCTTGCTGTATCTAAGGTAGGAGTGATAATAATAACCATCATCAGAGAGAGCACAGAAGGGAAAAAGAACCCTCAAGTGACATAATTTGCGTTGGACATTTATTCCTCATGGGACTTGGCACATTGGCATCAGTGTTAAGCACTTCAACAGAAAAAGATATTTTGAGTATTTATTACATTCTCTGACCCTTCTGGAGCTGCTGGATGCCAATTTCAGTAAGAAATCCCACCTACCTTCAGACAATGACACAAACTCTTGGGCTTGCAGTATTAATTTCTGTAAGAATACTAAGGGTAATGAAGTTTCTCATCAAGTGAAAAGAGGCTGAGAAAGAAGGAGAAAAAATCACCAAAGCTAGGAACCAAACAAGCAGTTTTGGCTGGGCTATGAACAAAGTACAGTGGATAGTTCTGGGCGCTCCGTGTTATGTCAAACCTTAGTAGCTTCAGGTATCGCGCCCGCCTTCCTACATGCTGATACTGAAAGAGGCTGCAAAACTTAGAATTGTTTTTCTCTGTGGAGAGTGTAGAAAGACTCTCAGTCTAGAAATCTTTCATCGCCAACATTCAAATACATGTAATATATTTTTCACACTCACTGGGAAGCGAACACCACAGATACACGTGACCAAAAAGGAATTAAGCCAGTTAATTCAGTTGTCTCCCACTAAGCCCATTTTCATCACTGGTGGCATTACAGTTTTTATATGTGATTATTTTTAGCACTAGTAAATAGCAGAAGGGCTGGTCTGTGGCAGGCGTAGGAGGGAGCACTGGACTTGATTACCTGCTTTGCTCCTGTTGAACCTTATTAAATCACTCTGTGTCTGTGCTTTTCTTACCTATGGAAATTCATTCCTATTCATTACCTATGGAAACGTCACTCGGAAGCTTCCAGGGTTTGATTTATTAACGTTAACAAAGTTCTTAGATGTTAAACCAGGGCAACCCCTTACGACTGTTTACAGAAAGCTGTTGCTGCAATTGGCAAAGGCTGGGTTGCTCTGCAAGGAGACGACCCCGTTCTTGGGACCTCGGCACGCAGCCTGCCCTTCCCAGGCAAAACCCACCACAGCTGGATTCCTCCTGCCCTGCGCCCCGCTCCAGCAGCCGGTGCAGGCAGGCGGGGGGAAAGCTGCCCTTCCCCCGCAGAAGGCGGCTTCCCGCCCAGACTCTGCTCTCTGGGGGGGACAGAACACGGGGCGATGGCCGCCGCCTCGGGACCGGACGGCCTGTGAGGCGGGGGAAAAGCCACCGACCCCTGAGCGAGCCCCAGCTGCCGCTCCCACTCGCTCCCCGCCGGAGCTCTTTGCCCTCGGCAGCCTTTGGTATCGGCCATGCGGGCGGCTGCAGCAGCGGTCTCCCCGCCACGGACCATACTCTCCCGCCGCCTGGGCAGCGCTGCGCTCCCTGCGCATGCGCCCTCTCGTCAACCTCCTCTTGGGTTATTCCACACCGCCTCTCAGAGGGGAGGGGTGGCTTGAGAAAATGAAAGTTTATCTTCTCTACGTCGACTTTAGGTTGATAACATTTCAACGCGTGATTTAAACGTATTATTTACTGCTTTATAATGAGTCATAGTGCGTGTGGCTAAAAGAAAAGGGCGGGAAGCCCTCCTTGATTTTGCCC
>Ga0065711_1033887_pt1 | contig 24650 bp, 17 predicted proteins | sample Hoacrofraction12_FD_59098 | JGI IMG/M metagenome (GOLD analysis project Ga0065711, IMG submission 59098) | Hoatzin crop microbial communities from Cojedes, Venezuela - Epithelial fraction 12 v2 (version 2) | ecosystem: Host-associated > Birds > Digestive system > Esophagus > Crop | place...
CTCTTCATCCTTCTTGAACTGGGGAGCCCAGAACTGGACACAGTACTCCAGATGAGGCCTCACCAGGGTAGTGTAGAGGGGAAGGAGAACCTCCCTTGTCCTGCTGGCCAGAGCTCTGGAAGCAGTCACAACTTGGCACGTAAAAACCTCGAGGCAAGCAAAGCATCTTCTAGCACCTACCCATTGAGTCCCATCTCCTTTCTCTGGTTCACAGGGTCCAATCCCATACAGAGTTTCTCCGTCCTTCACATAACGTATTTTTGTAGCAGTCATGTCTCCTATAGCAAACTGTATGTGATAAAGATACAATTGATATTTGGCCATAGTTTTAATAATTTTTTTTCGTTAATAGTCCATGACTCAACTTTGCAACATCCTCCCTTCTGTAAAGACCTAAACCTTGTACTCATGGGTCTGGGGGTTGAAGTAGACTCATCAAAACAGGAAAAATTGTCAACATTCCTATCATGGTCTAAGAGAAGGCTGACATGGGCAGAGTAATTCGTGTCTCATGTAGGTTTAGCATAACTTCTACTGGCTCAGCGGAGGGAGAGAATGAAGAAAACTATCGGGCTGGTGATTGGAAGAGCCTCACCGGGAGTGTTAGAGATGGGCTGTCTTCTGGGGCTAAGCCAGACCTTACATGGATCCCGCAGAGTAGCAAGGACATCTGAACTGTTGCATTGGGTCACACCTAAAATTGCTTACCTGGTAATTAACCTGCTTCCAACTGATTACAACAGCAGTAAAATTTACTTAAGGAAAGAGTTTAAGAAGTAGAACACAAGTAGAATACAACCAGCCTGGTATACCTGTCCTGATCTGGCAAACAGTGGTTTAAAGATATTAGAGAAAGAAGAAATGGTTTTGTGAACGTCTGCAGGACGATTTGTAGTGAGAACATTTTATAGCTGTTATACGGCAGAAAGTCAAGGGCAGCAGCTGCCTTTGTTCCCCAACCCCTCCAAAACAAACTCGAACAACAACAAATGAAAATCCCAACAACAAAATGAAAGCAGAAACTATCTAATCCAAAAATACGTGCTTTCCACCTTTCCATCTTGATCATCCATGTATCAGCTTGGGCTTTCATTCCTCTGCAGGCTGAAACACCGACAGAGGTCAGGAAGGAGATCCTCACTTTCCATCACGAGGGCTTCTTCTGGCGGTGCTGGTTCTTTGGTGAGGGCCATCCGGAGACCATCTGGACCTTCTGGTACAGTAAGTATGATGCCACTGCACCATATCCACAGCATTCGCTCGCAGTTTGAGTTGCAAACAAGCACAAGAAGGCCTCCCAGGGATGAGGAGACAGTTGTCTTCATTTCACTTTTTTTTCATTCTCGTCGTCTCTCTATCGAAAGCAAACTTGGCTCACCCTTTCTGTGCTCTTTTTTTGACTTGGATTTTGCTCTCAGAGGGTTGTTCACAGAAATGTGGGAGCCTCTTGATGCCATTTAATACATTACCTATAAAGTCTTGTGGTGTGGTGGCTTCCACCAGCAAGGACAACTCTTCCCCCATACCTCTTGATGCTTTTCTTCAGCTAAGGTCTGCTAAATGAGCCCATGCCTTTCCTGACCGTTAGCATAGCTCTTCAGTCAGAGTTCTCAGCCATCAGGGTGCCGAGCGTTCCCACCTCCCGCTGATTTCGGCATGGGGAAGGCTGAACATGCACACGTGTGGTCTCCCTGGGTGCTCAGGACCTCAAGTAGTGGGCAGTGGTGGACCATGGCGAGAGAGCTGTAACCACGTGTGTTTATGCTCTTGAGCACACAAGACCTTGATTTTAAGATCTTGCCTATTTTGCTTTTTAAGGTAATTGAAATTACATACGTGATTAAACAGACGGATGCAAAATAATTTTTCTTTTTTTTCCTGAAAGCACATTCACTCTTCAAAAAGAAATTGAAGGAGAAGGTGAAACCTGTTCTGAGACACCAGTTGGTGCTGACTGGTGGCAGTGAAGTGTGGGGTCTTGGCCCAGTGAACCAGGCGCTCCCACCACCCCCCAACACGCCTGGCACCAGCCCCACTGGCAGCCGAGCCAGCAACCGGCTCACCTGCATTAGTGCGCAGTGGGTAATTAGAGGACAGCCTTTCCCTGGGATGCTGCAACCCTAGAGAAGTATTGGGGATAAAAAAGGAGATTTTAAATAAGTTCTGCAAAAGCCTTGACCCTGAGCTCCCGGCTCCTTCGGTCTGCTCAAAGATGCTGCCATGTCAGTGGAGCAACGTGGTCGCCTCATAGGGCTTTGGGCTGTAAATGATGTGGGTTCCCACAATAATTTTACTCCACAATGATTCAAAGTTCAGATGGCTTTGCTGTCCCCCACTCCCTGACCCGTGTTTTCCAAAAAATCTTGCAGGAACAGTTACTGCCACTGTTCAACTGAACGACGTGAGATTTTTCACGCAGAAATTTTCTGATAAAAAAGGACAGTCTGGAGAGAGGGAGTTTGCTATCTAATTACATGATACGGAAATACATGATATAATATAATGTTACCTGAAGTAAAATGACTCTTTCTGATAACTGGCAAATTTGTATTACTTCTTTAGGTATTTATTATAATAGGATTGATCATGGCAAATTAATTTGCTGCTCTCATGGATGTAATAATTAATTCAATAGGTATTCCATAGTCAATTTAGCATGAACTAATGTCCACCTATTATAAAGTGTTCCTTTGAGCTGGGGAACATATTTAAATAAGTGGCCAACCATTAATTAATTCATTTAACGTTCATTCTATTACCGTTAATCAAGATAAGCCTCAATGGTATTAATATTGATGGGGCACTTCCATTCTGATTATGCTTTCCTTTCTCACAAACTGGAGGTCTTGGAAGGTGGCTTGTCCTGGTACCCAAATACCTTTGCCCCTTCCAGGTGATCTGACACGTTTTCTGGAGGAAAACAGCAGTGGGAATATTGACGCTGATTTGAGTTGCTCCATCTTTCATGATTTATGTCCGCCTCAGACTCGGGTTATGAAGATGAGAAGATGTATGGGGTAGCGGTCTCAGATCCTGTTATACCTCTCCTTTCTCATAATTCTTTTTCTGTTTTCTCTCTAACCAGGGTTTACCATCCTTCTTTACTCCCCAGCCTTCTGATTTCACTGAGGGTTTTGCAGAATAGTACATTGCCATCTTGAATACTGTATCTGTGATTTTGCAGAAAATAGAAGCAAACAGGGGTTTTTTTTGTTTTGTTTTTCTTTTTCAGCCAGCCAAGCACACCCCAAGTTCTGCATGCATGGCTACCTCTTTCCCATGCCCATTGCGCTTGGACCTTTCCCCCATCCTTCCTACGACACGACTGCAGGTGGGTTTCTTTCCTTCTCCTCCAGCAGCTCCTTTCCCAAGCGACAGGGCAGAGATTTACCATGTGTGTCAGTGCTGCGGTTCTCCCATTGCAAATGCGTATGGCCAACACTTTTGGAAAGCTCCTTTACAAAATGCCTTTGCTTAGTCAACAAAAGCTTTGCTTAGCCAAGTCCCGAGCACCTTGAGATGTTCTCCCACATCTTCTTTCCTCCAGAGCCAGCCATGCCTGACCATGAGCCGTGCACCCTCCCACTGGGTGCTCATCACCTACTCCTATGAGCAAGGGAAGATGCTAAATCCATTCTCTCCCTTCTCCCACCTCCTTGCTCACTGGGAGGAGCGGGGGGCAAAGGGCTTCAGCCCTGTGCCCAGATCCAGATCCTGTGGGCAAGCAACAGGAATAATTTCTCCTGGGCTGCAGGCTTGTGACAGCCCAACACGGACTCGTTTCCCGAGTCTGACTCCCTGGGAGAGCTCTAGTGTTGATTGGTTGCAAGACAAAATAAACAAGCACTGGAAAATCAGTTAAAGACCAAATTGTTAGAAGATCCACTTAAGTGACTGGCTTATTCTTAATACACCAAATATGACACAGTTGGAGAGCGCTCTTTTCAACTGGTTCCTTTTTATTTATGTTTCTCTATATTTTCAGAGTTCTTTAATGAGTCAGCTGCTGTTAGGAATTTGAATTTGCTAAATTGGTGTCAGCAGCTCAAATTAATTCAATGATCTTTTTTGAAATGAATTGATTTCTTTAAATAGTGTGCATCACTCCATGTTGCCTCCAGGGATCTGGGGCAGGCATGCTGCACAAACAAACATCTTGACCTTTTCCTTAGCCTTTAGCAGTACCTTTTTTATTTTTATATATTTTTTTATGAGGAATTAATTAAAAAAAAAAAAAAACCAAACACCATTTGTCAGTAGGAGCATGCGAGGGAGAGCAGCTAGTTTCTTTTGCTGCGCTGTGCAGGATTCCTGCCTCGGGGAACACACTGCAGTGTAAAATGGATGCGAGGGACCCGTCGATGGTAGGAGGAGGAGCCCAACGCAGGCTGTGTGCGGCAAACACGCGGGTTAAGTGGTGGGGTTTTTTTCTGCTTAGGAGAGGCAGGCGTGACGTCTGGTTTCTGAATGATCTTGCTGATAAACACACTATTTTTTCCGTACTAAATATAGGGCCCTGGAGGCATCTGTCCCTGCCTGTCAGCCCTTGCTATGAAATCCTCTTCAGCTGCCTTCCAGAAATGCCCTTTGGGACGGGTCCCGGGGAGGGCTCCGTGCAGGGGCTGCACCCTGGGGTGCCGTGGGGTTCTGCCAATTCACCTCTGTGCTCTGATCCTGGGGAGAGAGGATGTCTCGGCACCCACATTTAGGGCTCCTCTGCCGCCCCAACCCCTCAGCAAAGCACTTGGACAACTGCAGAGAGCAGATGCTTCTGTCGGTGACACTCATTTTATTTCAAACCAGTCCATCCTCATATGCAAATGATGACAAAACGGGAGGCCATCCAAGAAGAGGGGGGTCCTCCAGCTATTACCTGCTCCAGAGATAATTCTGCCTTATCTGCATCCTCTTAGGCTCCCTGAGAGAGATGGGTGACGGGAGGTTAAACATGAAAATGAATTCTGTGGTTTTGGAGAGTTCAAGATACTTATCTCTCCCTAAGTGGCTCTCCTGACAAAATGGTTTCCAATGAGCAAAACACATCTTCTCTGTATCATTTTTCTTTCAAGTGTGAATCATTCCAGCCTTGCCTGCTTGCTTGTGCTCGGCTCAAATCTAAGTAGTCTTTCTGAAAAACAGCAAGCAGAGCCAGATGGGGTGGTCTGAGGGGACCAGAGAAATCAGGGGAATTGGGAGCAGGGTATCAGAGGGTCTCTACCTGAAGACCACCCCCTTTGGCCAAGGCTTGTGGCAGTGGCTGGAACAGACCTGGTTGCTAAGAGATTTAAATTAGTTGGCTACGTCCCGTCCCGTGGGGTGTGATGGACGCAAGCTCGCTTGGCTCTGGCTGCTGTGGTTGCATGAGATTGCAGCACCCCTCCCCAAAACTCAGTGGGTGAAGAGGCGGCTGTTCTCTTACTGGGGGTTAAGCAAGGCCACTGATGGGGGAAATCATGAACTCTCGTTTTCCCTGCAGTCCTGCAAATAAAAACTGCCTTTATTTTAAACTAGGAACCTGGCACCTTCTGTAAGTGTTAATTAAAAAGGAACAAAGACGTGGGTCTGATTCCGTCTCTCCAAATTTTGCTATTTTCCTTCCTTTCTTGCCAAGCTCTTCCATCCCCCACAGGCACAGCTAAGCGTGCTGTCCTTTACTCTCACCCCCTTTTGTGGCGTGCTTCCCTGGCAAAGCCTTCCACCCCCTGTACTCCTTCCAATCCCGTTACATAGGGCATGACAGCCAAGCTGAACTTGCACCGGTTCCAGCCACGTTGCACCCACGCCGCGGCAGGGCATTAGCAAAGCGGGAGCTCCAGCCTAACACGAGCAGCGTTACAGGTTATTGCTTTTACTCTTGCTGAAGCAGGAGTTACACAGACTGAGGAAAACCACTTTCCCTCTCCTTTCCTATGACTTTACTCTTTGTGACCGTGCAGTGTACAGAGGCTTCTGGACGGCGTTCATCCTGCTGGCCGTGGCCGCCGGGCTGGTGGGAGGGCTGCTGCTGGTCTGTGGCGTGCCCTTCGTCAGCCCCCGGTCCTACAAAGTCGGAGGAGGATTCCTCCTCGCCTCGGGTAAGTGTCGGTAACGGGATATGGCCGGGGCAGGGACGCTGCGGCCGAGCTCTGCCTCGTGTGTGTGGCGAAACCGGGGAAGAGGCACTGCTGGGGTGGTGGGGGCTCTGGTGGGGGCTGCGCTGGCTTGGAGTGAATGATTTCCCTCTTTCCCTGCCAGAATTAAACCTCTATGCTCAGTCAAGCTTTAGCAAGACAGTCCTTAGTCCTAGGGAGGCTGGGGCTTTGGATATTTTTTTTTTTTTTGTTCCTACTCTTCTACGCAAGGCAGAGAAGCAGAGCCTTTTATTTCAGTAAAGTCCACGGCAGCGCTAACCCCCGGCAGCCGGCAGCCACGCTCTGTTCCCCGAAGTCAGCCTTTGCATCTGGGCCTCTCCTGTCTCTGCTGTTCACATCTGGCGGAGCTGGAAACCCGCTGAGCGATGAAAGGCATACCCGCCGATTCAGAATGGGAGGGCTGCCTTAATAAAACCTGAAAAGATAAAAGAGGTGGCACAGCAGGAAAAGCAATTAAAAATAGGCATTTATTCATTATTCCCACTGCCGTTACAAACGATTCCGCTGAATTATCACTTGGGTTTTTTCCTTTTTCGTATTTGAGAAGGAATAACTGGCTTAACTAGTAGAAATACTTGATTTATAACAGTGACTCAACTCAGCAATAAGCTTTTTTAGTGACTCAAGTAGCTAAAGGCTGGCGCTCAGCTGAGCCGTGCCAATGAAGAACTTCGTTATGAAGTCAGGCCTTTCTCTGAAAAAACAGTGGTTAATTACAGATCCTGCACCAGGTCCTGCTTCCTCATACATGGCGTGAATCAAACATGAACCCGTGTCTTTGCTCTGGTTTGGGCTACGAGTGCGCCCAAGTTTTTGGGGGCTGGAAATGTTTGTGGAAATATTTAACAAGAGCGGTGCCAACACTGACCTTGGAGGAACTCCACCTGAACTCCACCTAAACTCCTTCCAATCTCACCATGCCCTGCCATTATTGCCTTTTACTCTTTTCCCTCATTATTTAGCTCCCTCTCCATTTTATAGTTCCTCTCCTAATTTCTGTCTCCTCCAGATGTACTAATGATTAACCATGTGATGCTAGCAGAGCTGCTTGTTAAAAAGAAGCTAGATGACATCTAACTATTTGTCTAAAATAATCTGGAAGGCACTAAATCAACGTGGCCCTACCTGCCTCTGCTAATTCACTTTGCATTTTGTCCAGTTTTCCGTTTGCCTCCAGGTCTGCAGTAACTGAGGCGAGGGCAGCAAGCCTGCGGGTACCTGCTTCTCTGTGTTCTATAGTTTAACAAATGCTTGGTTGGGCTTAATTTTTCTAAAGGTTAATTTCACGTGGGTTTACACACACGGATTTCATTTGGGAAAGCAAGATGCCTTGCTGTGAGATCTCCACCAGGTACCGATGCCTGCTACCGAGTAGTGCGGGCCACTTGACGTGTGTGCGTTGAAGTCATCGCTTCTTGTGAGACTAGGGCTGAATATTTGAATCTGCTCGGACTACCTCTTCAAAACGCTCAACTTTCAGCCCAAATGGAAAAACTGAGATCGGTTGCTTTCTGACACTGGCCAGATAAGTAAAATATCACACAGAAAAGGATGTCGGGTAATATTGAGTCACTGTATTCCATCTTTTTCATTGTTTTTGCACTTTATTTGACTGCTTCTTGATTAAAAGGCAAGGGCATAGAATGTGACACTTTTTAGAAGAGCTGATTATGCATCACATAAACCTCTTGGCATTAGACAAAGATGCTGCTGTTTAAATTGAAGTTTGTATTAATGCAGTCTCAATCTGAACAGCAATCATAGTTATTAACTGTCATTAGGAGGAATGAGTTCAGCTGGAAGAGAATTCCTGCTGTATTTTCAACCTAAACGATAGCTAGGAGAGTGCAATGGTATTTCTGCATTTTCACCAAAGTTTGCTTAGAGTTTCAGCTGATTCTTTATTGGGGCAGAGGGATCCCAAGCTCAGACCTCTAGGTCCAGCTTGGCCCTGCCTTCCTGGTGCATTCGGGATGCATCCCTCCATGGATATTTTCTCGCTGTCCACTCTAAAAATATTTTGCATAATTGCACTAAGCAGTAGGAACAATAGATTTAATACAGCTTCAACTCCCTAGCCATCCCTTCAGATAGCGGGATGAGGAGAGATGATGCAGGAGAAAGCGTGTCTTGTCTTCTAACCATGGCCTGCAGGTCACTGTTAATTAACCTCCCTCGCAGAAACGATCTCTCCTTGAGGAAGTGTGAAAGCGCCGGCAATTTGTAGGGAGGGAGCGTGGTCTGGCAGTCGGATGGTGAGATGGGGCACTGCGGCTGCAAGATGACCTGGCCTCTCGGGACAGCCTTTATACGTGACTTTATTCTGTCCATAACCTCCCTCTGCCTCTTTTGGTGGCAGCCCACGCCAAGGCCATGAAACCAGAGAGATGTGGTTAATCACTGCAAAATGACGCAACGTTTGCCACCGAGAGGCTCTACAGATGTTACTGGTGCAAATACCCTTCCACGCACAGTTATGGTTAACCAGCCTGACACGATCTCAAGGAGTTACTTGTGCCCCTCCATCACTGAGGGATTTCAGTGCCTAAGGGTGATGATTTTTGTCTCTCAGTTAGATCCCTTTGGGTTTCCTCTCCGAGATGCCTGTTACTTACTGTACTTTCAAGAGGACGGATCTGACCGTCTGCCAGCTACCGTAACAAGTGTAGTGCTCGGTGGTGGCGATTCTGAGAGCTCTGTCAAAGGACCGCAGCCATGTCCCTTGATTTCCTCGGCTGGGCAGCTCGGGAAACACAGCCGGAGCCCATCTGACGTTTGCTGCTGGTTGCATTTCACACATCGACCTCCCCAGCAGAGCAGGTACCCTGGCCAGCCTGCTCCCAAAAGTGCCCGAATTGCATGAGCAAATAGCCGAAGTGCTGCTTTCCTTCTAATGGCCATTTTAGAGATCAAGCTTAGAAGTGAGCATGAACTTCATCCAGCCATAGGGCAATTATTGGGCCTGCTGTGCTGCCTTAATATGTCCAGGCCAGCTGTGTGGCTGTAGGCTTAAGTGAAAAATGACCTGAGCTCTACCCGGTGGCTTGCTCAGGGATGAGGAGGCTGCTCTGGAGGGAATGCACAGGCAAAACATGAGTGTACGGTGAGTTTTCAAGGCAAGCAATAAGGATGTGTGTCACAAGTGATGTTAAGCAGCCTAAGGAGGAGCTTGTTATCAGCTTGGCTTTCACTGGAAAGCACAAATAGATGATGAACCACGTACAGTCTATGCTGGTTCCAATCGCTGTGGTCCCGGTGCTGTTTCTGCAGCATCCCCACTTGTGTGGCACACAGGGGCATGTTCGCACCATCCTGCAGCCCCAGAATTGCCATGGCCATGGGCCGTTTCCAGTAGGCAAAGGCAGCATAAAGCTTCTCCTGTGCTTCTCAGAGCTCCTGCGAGCGGAGCACGGCGTGTGCTCAGACCGGCTTGTTCTTCAGCATCAGCTGACTGCATTAAAAAAAAGGCTGTTTTGCCAGTCCTGTGACTAGCAGTGCTGAATTTTATGCTCAGATTCCTCTTCCCAAATGAAACATCTCCATTTTGGCAGTCTCAGGCTCCCCATGTGCAGTAAAGGCTCACAGTTGTGGAAGAGCAGCTGAAGGTCACCCCTCCATTTCTTTGTTATTAACATCCTTAAGAGGCAACGAGTGAGAAAGGCGAATGAGTCAAAGTTCATTTTTCTCATAATTAGCAGATTACACGAAAGTTCGGTAGCTTCCACAGAAGAAGAGATGAAGATTGAGTTCACTCACCTGTCCCTACAATTAGCAGCTAGAAAGGTGTCACAAGGATATGAAGCAAGAGAAAGAAAAAGCCGGACTCCAATTTACCCACAATGAAGGTGCAGCTCTCCTGGGAGGGGGAGATGGACCCCAGGATCTGTTGTCCTGCAGTTAGTGGTGTACGAAGGAGAAATATTTAATACTCTACTTCAATTTTCTTGCAATTAGCCCCTCCCCAGAAGATGCTGTTAACCTCCTGGATGCGGTCCTGTGCAGCCTGCTCTGGGTGACCCTGCTTCGGCAGGGGGTTGGACTGGGTGACCCACAGAGGGCCCTGCCAACCCTGACCATTTTGTGATTCAGCAGCTATGAGATGGAGTCTTGCAGTTAATTTTTTGCTGTGCCATCCTAATGAACAGAGGCAAAGAGGGAAAGGGAGAGAAAGAGATCACTTGGTTAATTTTCCAGTGGTAGAAACCACAGGCATGTGGAGAGGAGCATGGGGATGGTCTGGTTTGATGATGTCTTCGCTCACCCAGACCCAACACACCTCCTGCATCTCAGGCATGTGTGCTGATGCCGGGCTCATTTCTTGGGCAGAAAACTAGATTTTTTTTCAGTTTTTCATTTTGCTGCCCAAGGCAGGAAGGAATCTGTACATAAAAAGCCACTTGGGGCTGGCAGAAGAAGATGTCTTTCCACTGCAGCCAAGACCAAAAGCCCCCAACAACAGATGGTAAAGAGAGACCTGTTCAAAAGGTGAAAAATCCAAAATCAAAGAGCATTTTAAAACAAAAATGCCAAACACTTTGGTAATATGGGAGTGAAACATCCTGATGTTGTCATTCTGCAGAGTCTACTGATGCCTAAAAGTGTGACAAATTTTAGGCAGTTTCATGAATCCTGGTGGTTGTTCCGAGTAAGCATTGTTTTGCTGAACATTTTTCAGTGAGCTACCCTTTCTGCGCTTCCACCGTCCTTCTTCGGCTGCACCTGCCCTTTTGATTTACTTTTCTCGCTGCGGAGATGGTGTAAATCCCAGGGACTCCTCGTCACTCGGCTGTCATTATTCCAGGGAAGAAGGCTGCTTACTTTACATTTTCTTGTCATTTTCCTAGAGTGTGAAAGTATTCTTAATTTAGATGCCATGGCTATGCCATCACCTCTGGTACCTGTTTAATAATAAACCCTTCCACACCGAGAGCTGGCACTTCTCCTGGGGCGAGGGGAGGGAGCGTTTCCCCGTCCTTAGCTCCTGGCGAGCTCGGGGATGGTGCCACCCACTCACGGGGCTTCCCCGCACCCTCCTCGGTAAGAACTGGTGGATTTTAACCTGATTTCTTCCATAAATTAGGCTTAGACCATCTAAATTGTCCTGGGACAATTGAACTCAAACCTCCTAGTTATTTAAAGAAAAGTAGGAGAATTCCAAAGCGAGCTACCGTACCCGTGTCCTCTGTCCCGCCAGGGCTACAGTTTTATTTGCATCTCTTACGGTAGGTATTATAAGTTAATGAAATAGAAATTGATCTCTAAAAGAGCACATTTCAAGGTTCAGTCGCTATCTAATTAATTTAATTTTAAATTACATCAGTAATAAAGACTTAATTGCCTTCTTATCAATATATTGTATTTTGTAAAGGACATGTGGCTATTTAAACATGCAATCGTTTTCTTACAGTAGAATGATTGGTATTTTAAGCATACAACTATCATATTAAGTGTAAAATATTTATTTGTGCACTTAATTTGAAGTGGTATCAAAATCTCAATGAACATGCAAATGTTACAACAGCTGCTATTTAACTCCTAGCCTGCCTCTTCAGCAAACAGAAGGACTTTTCCATGCGAGGGAGAACGGCTTGAAATAACAGCGTTTGGTGATGTAAAGGATATTCGTATGGTTACACCAATTTTTCATTATTAACCTTCCATTTGCAGTCTTATGGTATATGAGGCAGTTTAATAGACAGAACAGATTAGGATGGGTAGCTTCGACTTCTATATAACATGTGCTGAGGACTTTGAACCCTCTGTACCTTCACATAAGTCTCATTTTTGGCTAGAAGACGTGGAGGTTTGTAGCAGCAGATGTGCTGATATCCATTATGAGCAGAAGCACAGTTAAACACCGATGTGTTTTCTGTGACCAAGGTTTCAGGAACCACCATCACTAAGCAGATATATCAATGTCAAGCTTTAGCCCCTTCCTTTGCTTAGCATGGGAGCCGGATTTTGTAGTGTATAAACTGCCAGGGAGAATAATTAAATATAGCGCAAGCTACCTTTGATTTAAAAATTGCAAGGGGAGAAATTAAATCCAGCACAAACCACAACATATACGCAGAACTGTGTGGTAACTTGTCAACTAAATGGATTTCTAACTGTTCACTTCTACCATAAAAATATTATAATCTGTGATGTATTTCTTTCATATATATCTGTGTATGCACGTATATCTGTATGTTATACAGCACCATTATAAATAGCAAGCTTTGAACTGTGAAGTAGCAGCACCAGATATTACTGAAGTGCTTTCAGATTGTCATCACACCGTCACGATTTAGTTTTAATATATGTTGACTTTAAAACCCGCTGTATATATTCTTTAATGCGACACAGTAAATAATATTGGGGCCACTCTAGTTTTTGTCATCTGCTGCATATGGGGGAGCTAGACCTGCAGCCTCTGACCACCATCGCTCAGTGAATTAAGGGGAAAGCAGGTTCCTATTAAGACACTGAAGCCCCCAGACCCGCTGGGGACTGTGCCAGGACCGGGAGGTGCCTGTTCGCCACGTGCTTTTCAGACGTGACCGAGCTCTTCCTGCGGGCGCTGACCTTCTGCGGGTGTGCAGCTGGAAATACGTGGCTGTGAGGTCTCGCGGGGGATCTGCTATTTGGGTCACAGGGAGCCTGCGAGGCTGGGGAGGCTCCGAGGAGAGCGGACCCTCTCCGAGCGAGATGCTGACCTCGCGCTCACTGCTCAGGCTTGAGTGTGGTCTCAGCCTTCCTCCCGCCTGGCCCCAGGGGAGGGCAAAGGAGGTCGCACTTGCCAGTGAAATGACTTTCTAGCCTCGTGGTATAAGCTGTTTATTATTTTTTTTATTAGTCTGTTATTTAGTAGCCCATCTGAGATTAATGTCTCGTGGCTACATGCCTTTTCCACTCGATTATGTGTTGTTTCCCTGCAAAGTAGGATCATCTGTATTTCCTTGCCGTGTGTTTCAATGCTTGCTTGCAAAGCTCAGTTGAAGGCAGGGTAACACAAGGAGGGGAACTGCTGTGAGCTGCAGCAGCCGCTCCAGCGTCTGCGTGGGGTTTGCTCACACCGGTGCTGGGGGCAGCAGGTCTGACACCAGATAACTCTTGCAGGACTACCCCTTGTATCTCTGAATTTCTGGTGGAAATTGGATCTGATACCACTTGGAAGGGTAGAGAAATAAAGGAAACAACAAGTCTCGCCTCCTCACTCATCACAGGCAAATTAAAAATAAAAAAGGCGGAACAACTCGCCTTTAAGAAGGGACGGCAGAGTTAACCCCGTGCAGATCCCTGCTGTGAACATCAGCCGTGTTCGCGGTGGTTTCTCCTCGGCCGTACCCAGAGGTAGCAGAGCCCTTGGTAGCGCTGGTGGTTAAAGCACGAGGTGTCGGAGCGCCTGTGGCTGGGCAGGAGCTGGTGGTGGGGGTCTCTCCCACGGCGAGTGGGCTTGGCTTTTGTGGAAACCTGCAGCGCAACGTCACGAGTAATGAATCTGCAACGCTACGCTTCGATGCAAAGGGCCTGCAAGAATAGGTGGAAACCTGTTGCAATCTTTTCTCGATTTTATTTCTGTGTTTCATATGCAGAGAATAACTGATCTTCGTCTCTCTTTCCAGGAGGCTTATTTCTCCTGCTCATATTTCTCTTCGTGATGTGGAAGGAGTTTGCCGCCGATTTTCAGAAGTACATCCTTCTGGAGAGAAGCGAGAAGTGCGTGGATGACGTACCCGTGCACGTGTATTACGGGTGGTCGTTCATGTTCGCCGCAGCGGGGGTGCCCCTGGTTTTGCTTTCCGGACTCCTCTTCTACGTGGTCGGCAGAGACATTATGAAGTCATCGGAGTAAGACAAATTTGGAGAAGGCCTTTGAGAAAATGGGTGATGCTCCTTCTAACGAAACACACACAGGTTTTGAGGACTAGATCGTTTCTGTAGCTATAATTGTCAGTGTAGGTGTGTGGTTACACTCTTACATGGGGGCAGGGATGGAGCGCTGAGCATCCAACCACTGTCAGTCCAAAACCAGCCCCAGCTGAAAGTCCAGCTTCAGCATTTTTACACTTTGGAGAAATTTAGGCCTGTCTGTCGGTTTTGCGCCCGTTTTCTCTGTAGCCCAAGGAAGAGCCTTCGCTGTGAAGAGCAGCTCCCCCGGCTCGCCCGGCTGGCAGCAGAGCCCCGCATCCATATTCAGCAGAGCTGGAGTTTTATGGCGTTCCCAGCATTCTTGTTTCTTGTAAAAGGTAATCGAATCTGGCTGCGATGGTGTATGCTATAATGTCTATTTCTGAAAAGCAATTAAGGATGATTTTTTTTTTTAGCTGGCTCTAACTGACGTCAAAGGACAACCATTTTAATGGGATGTCGGGAAGCCTCAGAAACTTTTTTTCGTTAAAAGCCCTGATTCTGAAGATACAAATGTACCTTGACCTAACCTAACTTTCAATATGCAAATAAACCAATTTCTGTGGTGTGAAACCTAAGCTGAATTAATTAGTACTTCTTTACAGCACCACGTTACTTCACATTTAATATTTTTCCCGGACACAGTGTTGTGGGGATTCACAACCCACAAGCTGAAAGTTGGTCAGAGCTGGGGGAAAGGGAGAGAGAACAATAGCACTGTTATTTTTTATTTTGTTTGTTATGGTAGACCATGGGACCTTGTTGTATTCTACAGAGGCAGCACAAGAGTCAGCTCCAAAAAGACAAATCATATAGCATTTAGATACTTTCAAATTCTTGCAATGGCGCACGTGTACGTTGTCTGACAGATTGTAGTGGTCCTACAAAGAGTAATCCATGCTAGTCCTACACCAAACTATTGAGGTATCGAGGTGATGTAACTTATACTGTATATACGGAGGTTTGTAAAGACACTTGAGAAATGACAAAGATTTGATCTTGTCATGTTTTTCAGGCTGGATCTTGATGCTTTGAAGTAGTTTGTTGGGCCTTTGCTTGCTGAGCTCATTAGCATAAATTTCAAATCAAACTTCCTAAAAATGCACGCTCTTCTCATGAATGTCGTCGTTTGTGCTAAACATACATCTCCCACGCTTTATGTCACGCTATTGACTTAGCGTAGTTAATTAATAATGTAATGTAAATCTCTTCTAGAAAGCAGTGAAGATTGTTGGCAGTATAAAAATGTTTGTTAATGCTCTTCCTAAAATATTATTCAAGTCTGGCATTTCTTTCCTTTTGGAGCAAGTTCTAATTATTCTTTTACAAGATTCATGGTATACACAGAGTGAGAAATTGTAATTCCCACATGTAAAAATTAGTTCTTTCGTATGAATAACAAGCTTGGTCTACAGTTCTTAAGCAGAAGTCACACTGTTTTCCCTCAATAGAAATTTTGTTTGAATAGACTTGGTATATACAGGTAAAACCAATGTTTTTTCCCAGTGAATAGATGTTTCATGACATTTGGGAATACACAGATATTTCAGTATTTTATCTGGCCATTCTAAACTGGGTTTTTTTCATGATATCTCTTTGGGTTGTGCCTGTGCCCCGCCAGTTCTTCAAGTGATAATTTCTCACTATAAATTCCCTTTGAATAATTTTTGTCATTTAATTATCTATTCAGTGTAGAGATGAACACTTATGGTCACAAAGAATAAAAGTATATAATCCAGGAGCAGAAGAGGTCAAGATTTACAGTCACTTGCCTTTCACTGATCCCATAAAACAATTCAAGCATGCAGAAATGATGATCCCATAAGAGACACCGGGGCAGAAGGATGAGAATGCAGCAAGAAATCCATCAGACTTATTGATATCTGTGAAGCTGAAGATCCCTGAAGTTGTGAATATAGAAGTGAGTTTTATATTATAGAATGAAAAATTTATTAACTTTCTTCATCTGTTCTTTAAAAAATTTAGTTTAATGTCATCAAGGCGTTTATGGAATACATTTAGCTTAATCATGCATTCATGCCTTTGGGAGTAAACCATCCCTGGAGACTTGCTCATTCTGGATCAGCTCTAGAACAAGCAATAGTTTAAAACTCTGTCACTCTTTTGAAAAACACGTGACTTTGTATCATTCATGAGTGGAGGTTTTTTTAAAATAAACCCCTCTGGTATTGAGCATACTGTAACAGTCACAACTGTAAGGACACAGAGCATGAGATTATAGACCAGCATAACTAAATTAATTGCCTCCTCCATTAAAATGCCACCTTTGTAACCAGCACAAGTGTTAACCAAACACATCTTTTTCACGGACTAAAGAGTCTAATTCCTTCGCTCTCAAGTTTCTGGTGGCAAATATAACTCAAGCAGACAAAATTTTGTGTGAGAATCATCATTTCCGTCAGAGACATTTCAAAAAACAAGCTAATGGACTCAGCGGTAGGGTTTGAAATTGCGGAAACCGCGGTCTCTTTCATCTGTTGAATGTGAAGAATTTTGATGAAAGGATATTATAGAGTAGTGACAAGGACCTAATTCTGATCCAAGTTTTGTCATTATGAATCATGAGTAATTCCAAAGACTGCAGTAGACCCTTATCACTGTTAAACATCTGTAAGTCAGATCAGAACCGGGACTAATAAATACATTCAAAAATGCATAATTAAAACAGTGATTTCACATCACTCTGATGAATTTTAGTCAAGGATTTCTTCAAGGATGCTTTTCTCACATTAGCATTTGACGTTAGTAAGCAATGAATAATTCCATTTTTTCTTTCCAACATCTGGGACACTTCCTGCTTTATTTGCTACTTACTGAACGCTCTGCAGGAAATATTAATGAATCTTCGGTGTTCAAATACAGGCCCTGTGGATCATACTCAGGAGGCAGTGTAACCTAGCAGCAGCTATATGTCTTGAGATTAAGAGGCTTGATTTTGGTAAAGTAAGATACTGGGAGATTTGCCAAACCTGTGAGCGATATGGGGATTTCAGGAGGCCACCCAAATGCCAAGCCACTGCAGCTCCTTCATTCAGCTGTTGCCTTATACCAGGGAAAAAAAAATTAATGATAAAAGTTTTTCAGATTGGTCAGATCAACTTTTATACCAATGATTCGCAAAACTAATGCACAAGGAGCCCCCAAGGCTGCAAAGGTGCTGGGTGATAGGCAGCAACCCCAAGGAGAGATGGACCAGGAGACCAGCATGCCATGAGAGCATCGCTGCCGTGCCTGGCTGCTTTCTCATGCCACCAGAGGCCTGGAGACTTTTATTTGTCTTGGTAAAATATATGGTAATATTCCATGTTTGGAGAGGTCTGCTGACTCTGCAGAGCAACCTGCAAGGGAGAGCTGGGCTGAGAACCAGAGGCAGGAGAGCTTGCAAAGGAGGAAGGCAATGTCCTTCTGTATTAGTGTGAAATGACCTTGGCCGTCCAACGTCTGACCAGGAGGGTGAAAGCACCTTCTACTGTGGAAAGTACGTTAATTTGAACTGAACAATTCGTTCCAGCTCGGTGTAGAACAGCCCCTCTGGGATTGCTTGCTTTGACCCAACAGGACTTGCAAAACTTTCTACTTCTTTTTATCCAGATATCTCCATCTCATTTGGACAGGTAGTGTTTTCACCTTGGTTAGACACACTTCCACTGCCTTGGTGGATTCACATAACAAAATATGAAAGTCTTGCAGAACAAGTGTCTCCTTATCAGCTGTTCCCCAAGGCTCTGTACAGCAACCAAGCATCATCGGCACTCGGAGACCACTCATCGAAAAGTGGAATGGTTTAGGTTGGAGGAGACCATGCAGCCAGCCCATGCAATGCAACAGAAAAGTGAGGTGCTCAGGCTTTACATCCCTCTGGAAGTGAAGATAACCAAGGAAGATTCCCGTAGCCACCGTCGTGTGGACTTCCATTGGGCAGCCCAGCCCTCATCCTGCTGAGTCAGCACCTTCTGAAGTGCCCCTCGTCACTCATCCTGAGCGAACGCTGCCTGGGGGAATGCTGGTGGGAGAGAGCACATATGCGGTGTGGCAAATTAAGACGCAATCAAAATTAAAATAAAGAAGAAAATATAAGCTAGCTCCATGCTCCATGCACCAGGCTGTACATTACTGCAGGATTAAGTCGTATCAACCAGAGTACATTTTACAAGAGTGCACAGCACCTCAATCCTATAATCAATAAGCTGTACATGCTGCAGCACAAAGAGCTCTTATCTGGCATACCACTTTGAATTTAGTGAGTTTATTTAATCCCTGGTGCCTGCAGAGCATCAGTCCTCTCTTCTGGGTTAATTTATTTATTCCGGTGGTCTATTTTTAATCTTTCAAGTACTTGACATTTGAGAAGAAGTTTTTTTTTCCCCCCACTTCCTAAAAAACATCTGAATTGGGAAAACTTTATTTACAGAAATATATTTGTTCCCAAAGTTATTCCCTACTCTTTCTCTTCAGAGCAAAAGCCCTGTTATCAATACTAATAACCATTCACTGAATGGATCAGGGAAGGCTCCTGTTCATCCTGCTTGGCAAAGTGTGTTTCTAAATCAATACCAGACATTCAGCGATCTTCTGGCTTTCTTCTCATCTTTTTTTTTTTTTTTTTCCCCTATGAATATTCCCTCCTCTTAAAAAAGAAAGTCACCGATATTCGTGGTACGTCCGAGATGCTGTGCTGCATTTGGTTTGGGAATTGTCATGAGTGCAGGTGATGCTCGCATCTTCTGGAACCTGATGTTTCCAGGTGTCATTCCATCGCATGATGCCTTGGCTGAACCCAAGAGAACCAGCGGTTTAAGCAGTGTGACTACAGAAATTCTTGCTATTAAAAAGCTATAACTAATGAAACAATAGTCTACTGCCACTGCTGTGATGGTGTGGTAGTGATTATTATCAGAGCTCTAAAGAATGCTCTCTAACTAACCCAGCTGGTAAGTACTAAACGTGTGGTTATGGAAGAGTAGATTGAAGCTTTATAAGCTTCAGAGTCTGCAATGAAGAAGCAGAAGTCTCGCCTGACCTTGGCTGACTAGATTAATGATGGCTTCATAAACGTTATAAAAAAATCAAAATAAAATAGCACAAAGGGCAATTGTGTGAAAAACATAGGGTTAATCATGTTTTCCCTCTCCATTTTCCAATATTTCCCTGTGTGGCTTACATTAAAATACTCAACAAATGCTGAGAAGAAAGAATCACTCCTACAATAGGGACATTACCCTGGCAAAATATATTATCAGTCCTCAGAAATATTTTTGTAGAGTCACAGAACCTAATTGTTTTTCCATTTCCGATGTTGTTAGAAATCTTTTGTACTTTTCTTCTATTTAAAAACCAGTCCGTGGGAGAAGCTGGTCCCCAAACCGTTCAGAAATGCTGCTCAAATAACATAGGCGGAACTGGCTGCTTTAAGGTCTGAAGCTTTTATTACTGATTAAACCTCATCGGTTACAGGCTGGAATAATTGCAGAGCATGGTGAATAAATGCGGCTCATTCCGAAACAGAGGTATCAAACTTGAACCTGTCCCTGCCGGAAAGGTAAGGAAATCCAACAATTTAGACAAACCAGCCACCGAATTCGCCCTGCTGCTCGCTGAGGTGGAGCCTTCGCCTCAGATCATCCCTTACGCCGGCAGAGACGCTGCCTCTCGAACCGCACGCCTCGCTGCCAGCGTCGAGGTCGTTGCCTCGTGAGTCAAATAATTAGCTCCAAAACCCAACCGTCACTCAGTTTTATTGCATGGCTCTTGCCTCATGTTCCCGAAATGAACGCCGGGCAGCTATGTCAGCTCCTTTGCAGCTCCCAGCCGGGCGGGTATCCGCAGCCACTTTGCTCCCGGTGTTTTCGTGCTGTCTTGGCGGTGTTATTTGAGCTCAAAAAGAGTGAATTCGGATGCTGGGAGAGGGGAGATCAAGTCCTGTAGGCACAACCGAATGAACTGCTTCAGCCTCTCTGAAGGCCAGCAGATAGTTTCAGCTGGATCGCCAGGACGATGCTGAAGCGACCGAGGCGTGGGCAAAAGGCACCTTATGGATGCTTTCAGCAAGGCAGACGGTGGTTTTTCCCGCCATTTTGTCCTGCAAGCAAAGAACTCTTCTCCATCTTCCCATACGCGTTGTGAAAAATCCATGTTATACTAACACAAGCGCCCGCACACACACACTTTACGCATTAAATATATCTACAATGACTGGCTTGCTCTGCAGAGAGCCTCCGCCTCTGCCACCAACACTTCAAAGGCTTCAAAGCAGAGGTGCCTGCAGCAAGGGCTGAAGCTGAGAGCAGAAGTGCCGGTTTCAGCTGACACCGGAGGTTTCAGGATCTTAGGGCATGAAGCATTTTTCACTCATTCTAAATTAATTTAATTGGAAAAAAAAAAAATTGAAGCAGGAATAACTTAAGACATTTTTGAAGGTGGGTTGTTTTTTTTTTCTTAAACTGGAAAGTGCCATTTTCAGATTAAACCTGCCTATAAGTAGATATTTTAAAATGAAACTATCTTCAGTGTTGAAGAAGGGACTGCAGAAACTTGCTCTTTGCAGCCATTTTTGAGAGGAGTTTTTTCTTTGTTTTCCAGCAATAACACCACTCTTCCTCGAGCTGCGTTGCGGCTCCAGGCTGGGCAGCGGCTCCAGGCTTTCGTTCTGGTGCTGCTTCTCCGAGTCAATGCGTTGGTTCTGCAGGCAAAAAAATAGACATTTTTAGTATTCCACACACCAACAGGCTGTCTACTGGACGGGCAGATTTCTTGTACCTCACAGGTAGGAGATGAGGGCTGATGCAAATGCAGTTTTATAGCAAGATGCAGCACCCTGTGCCCAGCAGCACAGCACCCTCTTGCACTTGATGCTGCTCACTTAAGGGTGATATGCAGGGAGGAAATTCTGCATATTTTGTTTTTTCTAATGAAAGTGCTAATGGAGTAGAAATACCTTGGTTTTGATAGTCCTGGCATGGGAATCTTCTAAATATCTGCCTATTTAGCTGCTGACTCGGAGGTAACCTCTATCCTATAAACATTGCAGCAAAGAATACACAAGGTTTGGGGGTGCTTTCTGGTGCTCTCTTTTGTTTTTTCAGGTTGCCAGATGCCTGGGGAGAGGATGTGAGTGACCTTGGGCTTTGGGTGCTTTGTGGTGGGATGGGTAAAGGGCTCCCTAGGACACACGGCTGGCTCAAGGAGCTCAGCCAGGGCCGCCCCGGCAAGGGAAAGACCACAGTGTTTTCCCTGGAGTAGCCAAAAATAGCTCTTAAAAGAAGGACGTAAGCTGTGGAATCTTAAAGCCACATTTAAATAAAAATATAACAGTTCATATAATAATAAGAATAATTAAAATGTTTGAGAATGAATGTGTGGGCATCACGGGGTGCAGTGCCTCCCAGACCCGGTCCAGGGCTGCATCCCGCAGTGCCCATCGCAGGGAAATGCAGACCTGGAGCACAGCTTTCCTGCTTTTCTCAGCCTGACCGGCAGCTACGTTGCCTGTGATTCCATGCGTCCCCCGTAACGCTGCGTACGCTGCCATTTAGGCCAAACCCTTGGTTCGGGAAAATCGGTGGAATGTCACGACTGCATTGATTTAATTGATTGAGAGCGCCAGGCTCTGCCCAGCATCTCATCTCCACTCCCAGGCAATATTAATCAGCGCAAAGGATAACAGCGCGTGCTCTAATTGCAGGAAGAATAAAAGGATTTCTTCCCCAACACTCCAAAGAGTGCCCTCAGAAAAGAAAAATTATGGCAGTGTACTTTGTCTTTCTAGCCCTGGGTTTGCCAGCGGGCGCCGCGCGCAGCCTGTGAAGGTCCCCCCGGACCAGCTCGCCTGCAGCGCTGCCGGGGAGGCTGCTGGAGTTCAAGCAGGTACAGCCAGGCTGCCTCGGGTTTGGGATTTTATCTGCCAACTTGTATTATTTTTATCCAGAAATACTACGGAAAATCACAGCTGGGTCTCCAGCCAAAGCAGTAACTGAAATTAGTAGCGAAGACGTAAAATCTCGTGATTAGTGGATTTTGGGTTTCACTTTAACAAAACTTGAGCACTGCCTGGTGTGCGACGATGACATTGTCCATTACAAATGGATATCTGTTATAAATGCACCCATAAAGTTGGGGAAAGGCCTTGTTTGGTGAGGCAGGGCTGCTGCAGCGAGCCTTCCAAAACGCCTCGAAGAAGCCCCCTTCCCGCAGCAGCTCTGCAGCCCGGAGCTGCTGTCCTGTCCTCCCCAAACTGTTTGACCCAACTGATGGGGTTTCCAGCCCATTACTGAGCAAGGCACAGAGAGGTTCGGTCTTCTAAAATCAAATCAGACCAAAGAGCCTTCTCTCGCTCTCTCCGTGTCCTTGCTGAGGATCAGTGCACTCTGAGTCTATGCTGGCAATAAATCATTATTTTGGAGCTGCCTAATGCTGGTTTATCTGCCTTGGCTTGAGAACAGCCAGGAGGGCCCGTACGGCCTGGGCTCCACCTTTTGCGTTAACCCTTTCCTGAGGGTGAGTAGACAAGGAGCTTTCATCCTCCTATGTCTTGCACACTCAACCGAAGGGGTGCTGGGGGTGGTCAAGGGGAATCCGGCCGTCACCTTCCCATGGGTGTCGAAGTGACGGGGGGGCTGCCTTCGGGATGAAGAGTTTGGGAACGGGTCTTGTGCCTGCCTTTGCCTGAAAGTGCTTCTGACCTAAATGAAATGCAAAAGTAAAACTCAGGGCAAAAGCTGAATCACTCGCCTAATTTAGCGGTGAACTCATAAGCGAAGCACTACAGTACCTGGTGAAGGGTGCAGTGATTTCTAATTATGGATTACACAGCTAATCAGTACCAATCAACATTTTATGATCTTGACTTAATATTTAATATAATGTTAATTATAATTGCCTTTGCCACAAACTGTGTCAAATGCTAGGTGTGATTTCCACTCCCGGCGTGCCTCGCGGTGCTGGGTGGGCTCTGGGATGGGGGCTGCTGTGGGACGGAGCATCTCTCCCCAAAATCCCACCCAGCAGCACAAGCCCACCTTCCTGCTTGCCTTTCTGCTCGTTTTGCCTTGAGTTGTGATGCTAATTAAGTGGTGGTGAGTCTCAGCGTTATTAGAATGGAGTTTTTATCTCACATAAGTACCTTCCAGCTACAAACAGGGGAAGTTCATTTAATTAAAAATAATTTTAGTGTAAGTTAATGTGAGCACAGTTCAATTACTCTGAAATACGCTTAGTTTTTTTTTCTTTCTTTCTTTCAAAATCTAACAAGAGGCTGCAGAAAAAATCCAAAAGGCATTCAGGCCATTGCTGTGTATTTAGACCCCCACATTTGCCTGCTCCAACTCCCACCCCTTTGTCCCCAACCACTGTGTGGGACCTCCAGCATCACAGCAGCTGGAAGGTTTTGGTCAATGAAAACATAATGTTTCCAAGCATTTTTTTTTCTGCATTGCTTTTTTTATTCCCATCCTTTTAGGACCTAGAAAGATTCAGAGCTCCTGCCACCCCCGTGACCATTCACTTTGGGATTTTCAGCATCCCTGGGAGAGTCAGCTCGGGAGGGGCACTGCCTGCTCAAAGCGTGTCCAACAGTTTGCAGCAAGGGGCTTAGGCAAAGCACTTCACCTCCAGAAATCCCTCTGACGCTGAATCTTCCACAGCCACGCTGGGTAAATCTGAAGCACTTTTGAAATTCAGTCCCTGATTAGAACAGAGCAGGGAAAACTGAGCAGGATACTTTACAGGAGACAGTGCTTGGGCACAGGGACATTGTTTTTAAAAAGAGGGGCTGTTTTTCTTGCATATTACTTAATCAAAGCCCTTAGTGTACTTTAAACTCCTCCCTTTTTAACCTGAAGCTCATCTGATACATAAAGCTGAAGATCTGCAAGAGCGAAATCCCATAGCAGCCCAACTGACCACCGCTCTCATCTCATTATAAAGAAAAGTGACGCAGCAAAACTCTCCTATATCTTTGCAAATCTCAGCCCGGGGTAAGTAACGTGGCTCCGAGGAGCTGCTGCTTGGAGCTCAAGCTGTGACACACGGTCTCCTCTCTACCGCCTTACAGTCAACCTCAAAGTCAAGCACCAGAAGAGATGTTTGGGGGCTTAATGCCATACTTTGCTTTGCCAGAAGACTGGCACTCCCCGAGTGGCTGCTGAGCATCACGGGGGTCATCAGGGGACAGCAAGAGCCTCGGCAATCGGTATGTTTTGGTGCAGTGCCGTTTTCAACCTCACTGTTTTTTCTTACCCTTCTCTCCTTCCACGGTGTACAGTCCCCCATGCCTGTACAGTCTCCTTGAAGCCCGTATTTCAACTCTTTACTAGCAGGGCTGAGTGAATAAGTAAGAGTGGGTAATTTCTCCAGTGAATCTCACCTCTTTTTCAGCACACAGTTTCCTTTGATGGATTTGTTATTCACAATTATTTGGTGAATAGCTTTAATTCTCTGGCTGCGATGAATGGTGCATATTTTTAGGGCTACAAAGATGATGAGGGGACTGGAGCATCTCTGCTACGAGGAAAGGCTGAGGGAGCTGGGCTTGTTCAGCCTGGAGAAGAGAAGGCTGAGAGGGGACCTTAGAAATGCCCATAAATATCTGCAGGGTGGGTGTCAGGAGGA
>Ga0065711_1004393_pt1 | contig 24648 bp, 23 predicted proteins | sample Hoacrofraction12_FD_59098 | JGI IMG/M metagenome (GOLD analysis project Ga0065711, IMG submission 59098) | Hoatzin crop microbial communities from Cojedes, Venezuela - Epithelial fraction 12 v2 (version 2) | ecosystem: Host-associated > Birds > Digestive system > Esophagus > Crop | place...
ACCAGGACACCCAGGTCCCTCTCCACAGAGCTGCTCTCCAGCAGGTCCGTCCCAAGCCTGTACTGGTGCATGGGGTTGTTCCTCCCCAAGTGCAGGATCCTGCATTTGCTTTTGTTGAACGTCATCAGGTTCCTCTCTGTCCAACTTTGCAGCCTATCCAGGTCACGCTGAATGGCAGCACACCCTTCTGGTGTATCTACCACACCCCTCCCAGTTTGGTGTCATCAGCAAACTTGCCGAGGGTACATTCTAACTCTTCATCCAGGTCGTTGATGAAGAAGTTAAACAAGACTGGGCCCAGTACTGATGCCTGGGGGACACCACTAGTTACAGGCCTCCAACTAGACTCAGCATTGCTGATGACAACCCTCTGAGCTCTGCCCTTCAACCAGTTCTCAATCCACCTCACCGACCACTCATCCAGCCCACACTTCCTGAACTTCCCTAGGAGGATATTATGGGAGACCGTGTCGAAAGCCTTGCTGAAGTCTAGGTAGACAACATCCACGGCTCTGCCTTCATCTACCCTGCTTTGAGATTAGCAAGGTAACTTGCAGTGAGACTCTTGAGCCTGCTCCTTGGTCTGGAAGGGACAGGCATGAGAGCAGAGATGGTCAGAAAAATCAACAAATTTGTTCCCCAAGAACTTGTGTCTGTCAAAAATGGAAATATTTTGTGACAGTCAGCACTTTGCCATTTTGGAGGGGAAAAGTGTAAAATGTTGACTTTTGCTGTATGAAACTCATGACTATTTCTTTCTCAAGAGTGACACCACACTGAATAGTGATGAGCACAGAATACACAAGGGACATGCTCAGGGCAGATTAGAGAAGCAAAGTCCTCTCCTGAGCCCGTGGGGGTGAGATGAGTGGAGCAGCAGTGCTCACCTTCATGCTCTGAGCTGCTCATTTGTTTTCCCACCTGTTCTCATCCTCCAAAAGATGTGGTTGTGTCAGTAACAGTTTCATTATTAAGGCAATAATGAAATCCTTACTTTGGCCTGGATTTTGACCCCAAACCCCTGTAAAATACCAACGAGCACCGAGAGCTCCTCTTATCCATCGTTACATTACATCTCTGGGGACCAGTCTGGCACACAAGAGGTAATCAGCTAAATTTACAGCCAGAGACATTTAATTTTAAAACTTTCTAATTATAAGGATAATTAAAGATTTTTTAAGACAAGGTCAGAGAAACATCCACTAGGGACAATCTGGATGTCTCACAGCCTGCTTTCATGCCTGCTGGTTCGGTAGGTCGGCTGCAGCTGGCTCAGCTCTGGACGCAGCGCCCTGCCCCACCATCTGTGCTGTGTGAGGCTTTTTCTGACGAGGAAGACAGGAGGCTCTCCAGGTGTGAGAACGTTAAAAGCAAATATAATCTCGCATCATAAATGACAGAGCCGAATCTCTTCCCATCCGTGCCAGAACCACTCGCGTGTCACCCCATTGACTTTAATTTTAGTCTCACTTCATGCTGGAGAGCCAGACTGAGCCATGGACGAGGACTACAGAATTTGGCTACCTTTAATAAAGCCTTTGGGCTGCGTGCTTGTGTCTTCCAGCCTTGTGAGAGGTTGTTGTGTGAATTACTGTAGCTCTCCAACAAGTGATGTAGGTCATACCTGATAAATTTGCTTACTGGATTAGTGGATGAGGGGGAAACAGTAGACATGGTTCATCCAGCTGTCAAGGGTGCATTTAATACCGCACTGCACGACAGATTGATTTGCAAGGTCAGAAAGCATGGCATAGAATAGGCAGAAAAATGCTGAAAGGGATTAAAAAATGGTTTAAGGGCAGAGAAAAGGCAATGTCATTAATAGGGAAAATTTTAAGCATGTTATCTTTATTATTGGGCCCCTTTTTTTTGCTGCCGGTCCCCTTGAGGAAGGTACTGGGAAAGTAGCGAAGAAGGAGAATGGTCTAGCCTGGGAGGATGCAAAGGATGCAAGCGCAGAGCTGAGGCGCCCTCCAGCACGCTCCTCTCAGTCCTAAGGAACTGGGCACCAGTTTACATCAGAGGCTGATTTGACTCGGAAAGCAGAAGTTGATGAGCAGAGCAGCCAGTCTGCTTCTGTGGGGTCCTGGGGTCCTGCTCGCACATGGGGAACCACAGAAGAACCACAGTTTTCCCCTTCGCTCTCGCATCTTCTCCCTGCTGTATGAAAAACATATTTCAGCCCTTGGTTTCAATTTGCCCAATAAATAATTCTTCCTTCCCAAGGACTTGTCTTTGCCACCTGCGATACCAGGCCAGGGAGAACAGTTTGGGAAAACGCTGCAGAATGCCCCTACACAGCTCCAACTCCTCTGTTTTGCAAGAATCTTTGAAAAATTGATTATCATCTGTCACTTCGAACATACCTGGGCTGTAGCCCTCATCGTGGAGTTCTGAGACCTTCTTGGCTTCAGAAAAAACACAGGCAAAAAGGTGAAAATGTAGGTTCCCTGCAGTGCCATCTTGCCTTGTTATTATCTTTCCTGACACCACTTTCAGATCAACTTCTGCATGAAATGACTAGGAGGCCTAATGTGCCTGAGACAGCATTGCTTTTGGAAACTTAGGGCTTTTCTCTCCTGCTTCTTCCCGGTTTTTGGATTTAACACATTTTCTTTTTTCAACTATATGCTAAGTAGCATCAAACTGTAATGAGAGAGAATAATTTAAAAAATAACTTAAACCAGCCAAGAGTTATAAAAATAACAAATCCTGTGGGTAGCATCCAAAAGACTTTCTATCATGCTGACTGATTGGAAGACTCATTTAATTGTCTGTATGTAAATTTTGTGTCACCAATTACTGACATTCAGAAATCTTGAGATTTTGAAATTACCAGATTCACATCACTTTCATTTGACTTTTGGCTGATTTTGGGACCTTTACCCTGCAGACTCCATTGTTTCTATGTAAGGATTTTTTTTTTTCTGAAAAGTTGAGGAAAATAAGCTTTTTAATTCTTAAAAGCAAGCTGAGATTTGCTCATGTTCACTGGGTTCAAGAACTGCTATCTTCAAATATTTCAAGTGTTGGACACACCACGAAGGCTATAAGGAACTGTAGGAGTCATTTGTTTTCAAACTAAAGAAGAAAATACATGGTTTTCTATTTCAAAACCTCCCTTTTTCAGTATGAACACATTTCCGCCAGGAATTGGACTGATTAGTTGCTGTTGGGCTCTCACTTGGCCAGCAGTGCGAAGTGAACAGAACCTGGTAGGAAAAACAAGCCACACAACGAGATTTTTTAAGGGCTGCATCCTGGAGGATTTAAAATCTTGATTTCATAGTCTCCTGAATTCACTGGAAAGGGTCTCATTGATTCAGGTGCACGCATCACTGCTTCTCATACACACTGGCAAGGTGCTCCATTTCTTTACAATAGACTTCTAGGTACTCAAAGGGTTTTGCCACCTAAACCCTTTCCATGTCTCCTGTGAACAGTTCCTGCAAGCCTGGGCTGGACTCTTAGTTGCTGTCCAGATGGGGCCAGGAGATGGACCCCAGGGAGAGCTGGGCTCCCTGGGGAAGATGACCCGAGTCGCACGGTGCTGGCAGAGCTACAGCGTGGGACCTGGACCCCCTTTGCAGCACTGGTTCCTGGGGCAGAGGACTGAAGCTCTGCATGGCCATTGCCTTTGGGAAAAGGGATTTCATGAGCACTGGTGCTGCAGTGCACATTTCTGGAGACCACGTCTGCCCAAGGTCCTGCTAACTGCAACTGATATCTCGTGTATTAAGCAGAACTGGGACCTGACCAGTTTACATCCCAATTTTTTCCCTGTAGCTGAAGACATATGCATTAGCCTGCAGTGAAGAGCGCTTTGCAGAAGCAGTCCCGGCAGCTGTTAAATTGTCCACAGCCAAACTTTCTTTAAAAGTTTATCATCCCCATTTCAGAGGGTTCACTTAAGGCAGGGTCCCACTTGATCAGACAGGCAGTGTCTGAAAGCTCGAGACCTGTGTAAAAGTGACGCAAGAGGGACAGAGCTGCATTATCGGCCCTCGTACCAAACATGGCTGTGGCTGTGACTGAGTCCTGCGTATACCGGCGTTGTTTAAAAAGTGTGCTCAAGCCAAGCTCCCCTTGATTAAGAGCATCCAGATGGACACTATAAATCAGTTGGAAAACCCTGGGCCAAGCTCCACGCTCGGGCTGATTCAAACAGCTCCATTTAATGTCACAAATGGGATTTGTGCAAACGGAGCCCAGAGCAGAATTTGGCCTTTCATGTTTGTTTAGATTAAGAAATATGGACAGTAAAAGCCCGTTTATGTTCTGGCTAGCAGGCTGAGTATTATATAGTGGGAAGCCCAGACAGATGGTTACATGAATCACAGCGAGGCAGGTCTGATTTTCTTGATATTTTCCACATGATAAAGTGGAGGGACATGGTGCCATATGGTGGAATAAGGCTGAGGGACCTTCGGCTGCTGGGTGGGATGCAAGCGCTTTTGAAGGCATGTGGCAGAGTGCAACACCTGTTCCGGTGACGAGGGGGACGGATCAGCAAGGAGCGGCTTTCTGGGACAACCAGAGATGCTGACACATTAGCAGCACCTTGATGGGAGGATGGGAGAGTAAAACAGGACAGGTTGGTCAGGTCACCCAGTGCAAAAGCACCTCAGGATGCAAGGAAACAGGGAGGGGGAAGGTAAATGTGTGAGAGTGAAGAAAGAGAGAGGAAAGAAGTTTCACATGGAGGAAGATGGAAGCCAGCAGCTTCTGCAGGGCTGAGAGCCTACAGAAAGTGCAAAGGGAACAGGAGAGCGGTGCTACCAATGGGGAACATGTCTGCTCTCTGTTTCCAAAGACTGCTGTTGTTTTGCTGGACCTCACAGTTATTTCTTATGTGCTACCCTAGAATAGAAACAGCCCATGGTTTGCCGCTCTGTCTTATCCTGAGGGCTGCAGAAAAAAGGAAATTGCATAAAAGGAATGGATTTCCACAGATGTCTAAGAGCTGTTTTTCAATGTGAACTCGTACACAGAGAACATTTAGCGCCACTTCACTTTCATAACCTGTTGGATGGGGTTGCTCGTCCGAGGCTTTCCATTTTGCATGTAGCAAATTTATTTGCAAAATATCACATTAAAAAAAAAAAAAAGTTACGTAAAAGCAAGGAAATTTACTCTTCTAAGGTAATCAAAGGTTACAGTGGGTACATTCTTTTGAACCCAAATGACAACAACTGATACAAGAGCTTTCTGGCAGAGAGTGCCCAGGGCCAGTGGTGCACTGAGGCAGTGGCTGCCGATTGCGTGGAGAGCATCGAAAAGATGCCCCAGTGCTGTAGCAGCCACCAGAAATAGCTCTGCCCTTACATTGGCAGTGAATCCAGAGTACAGTGCTAAAAACCACATTCAGCAGCTAAAAACAATTTTAGCAGCAACTCCTTGGTTAACGGAGGGAGTGAGGGGCCGGTCTACCTTGCCTCTCGAGGGTGATGATGGTGGCATGGGATGTGCAGTGCTGCATCGCAGCTTGGCCAGCATTTGTCAGAGAGGATGGTTTGGGTTTTTTTGCAGGGGCTGGCAGGAAAATCTCACATGTTTTAATTGGGGAAGTGTTGTAGATGTTGTTTGGGTCTGGTCAGGGAAATGAGGAATGAGTTTTCTTTTGTTTGGGTTCTGCGGTTTGCTTGCTGAAGCCTATGGCTGGCTGTATATTTAGCAGACCTCAAAAATAAGGTTAGATACATCAGCGAGCAAGTAGAAAAGTATGGGGAGAAAGCATGAGAGGGCTGTCTGGGAGATGCCACGTGGGCTGGCTGGACCGCAGAGCGGGCACACTGAAGTTGGTGCCCTACACTGCTGGATCTGGGTGGGGACACAAACCTCACGGGATGGAGCATGTGAGCCCTGGTGATGTTCTTTTGGTGGCCCTCCACCTCCAGGCCCTCCACCAGCCTGGCAGGACAAACTGGAAAGGCAGCAGTGGAAACTGCTTTAAGGGGGAAAGTATCTTCAACGTGAGCTGTAAAGAAACAGCAGAGTAGATGACTCTAGCTGGAAGTAACTGGGGTGAACAGTTTCAAAACTGGTGCCTAACTTCACATGCTCATGTGTAATCTGGCATGCTGCTCTGATTTATTACCATTAACTGACATCCAGCAGCACAATTCCAGAGTGAAGTCATAATTCCCACCTTTTTTATAACTGTAGGTATCTCTCAAGGCTGCTGGGAGTACACGTGCAGACAGTGCGGTGACTTTTTTTATATTTTCAGAGTGGAGTTACTTGTTGCTCTTTCATTCTAAGAATAGGAGAGGACTGTACCTTATTGCTGTGAAGTCGTTACCCCATAAAAGAGCTGATTGCCTCCTGCATGCTGAGGAAATAACAAATGTCCCTTTTTTTGCCGTTAGAGGATCAGATGGACAAATTGCACAACAGAGGAACTGGGCCCTTTGGATGGAGAAGTGGCTGCACGCAGTGAGTGATGGCCTTTCGAGCCAGCAGACGGCTACGTCAACAAGTACGGGGTACATTTGCAGGGGCATAAAAGTGCCAGTGCTTGGCTAACCTCTTGCCAGAGTTAGTTAATAAGGGAGGCCCAAGGGAATGGAAGTGTTGAGGAGCAACGTCGTTACAGTCCTGAGGTGTGGCTCATGTCACCGCACATGGTATGAAAGGTAGGAATGATTAACTGTGGTTGTCAAAAGAGCAGCATTTAGGGTAAGAAAAGGGAATTGATATCAGATTTAGTGTCTGAGGCATTTCATGGAATGACTCTGGCAATTTGTTACCCGGATCAGCATATGATTTCTTACTTAGAGAGGAAATGTTCATCTCTGCTCGACACATCAGCACGAGGATGGATGTCAGCAGAGACAAGAAAAAGGACCAGTTTGCCTCATCTGGCCTCCTTTTGCAAATATCTTCACTCTCGGTGGTTTATCATTTCCATCTTCTCTGCATAATTCAGAAATATGTCCAGGTAAACCCAGAATTCAGAGGCCAAGCCACAAAGTCATGTGCCAGCAGTGCCCAGCGTGCGGCAGAGCCAGGGCAGCCCACGGTGGCCGGTCCTCTGCCACTGCCATCACCAGCAAAGGTGCAGCGAGAGGCAGAGGTCCTCTCCTAGATCTCCTCTGAGCTCAGGGACAGGCATTCAAGGGCTTCTGACATACTCCCAGCCAAAGGGGTCTTCGTGCAAACCAGCTGCCTGGCTGGGCTGCGCAAAGCTGAGCTCTGGGGAGCAGGGCTGGCACCATCTCCTGCAAAGTGATGCAGACTTGCTGCTCCCACCTATTGCGACACCTGTGTGATTCTTTACCAGAATACTTGATGTTTCGGTTGTTTCTGAATATTAGCCAAGACAAGCCATCAGAAGGTGCACGGATTTTTGCAACTTCTACCTAATGGGATTTATAAATTAAACTGTATTTCAGTAAATTTCATAACTAAAGTGATCAGAATCCAAAACATTTTAAACCTTGACCTGCTTGGGCTGGGTGTTTTGTTTTTAGTAATGGGCTTAGTGAGTTAGATTTCCCTCAAATTTGAGCCTGAATCTCCCCAGTTACTTTTCCTCTCCTGGATATCGCCTCTTCATTTCCAGCCGGGTACCACTGTTTCCTATTCTGCTGCTTCTGACTGTAGCACTGAGAGCTGAATTCATTTATGTGAGTGTTATGATTCCAGAAGACAAAACAGTTTTGAGATAATTTAGTGGCTGACTCAGCAGTTTTCCCCAGGATAACTTAATTTAGAGACAGGAACAATATTTCCCCATCCCTGAGGTATTGAAAAGTTGCAGCCCCCTCACAGGTGAGTCACTGCAAGTCTCGGCAAAGCCCAAAGTCTGCCCGTCCGGACACACGAGATGGTGACCTGTGTGGCGTCCAGCCTCTCTGCAAGTGCTGCAAGCTCGGTTAAAAACATTTCCGGGCCAAGCTCACAAAAGTGCTGAATTTCAGACAAGTGCTGTCCTTGCCCACGGGATGACTGACGTAACATATTTTTTTAGTACGGGTTTGTCTGTAGTGAAAATCCCACAATGAGGAAAAGAAACAAACTGCTTCTGTCTCAATGTTTGGTGTGATTATTGCTGCAGTGCTGTGTGGCTGGGGGTCTCACCTCTCGCTGTCAAGTGGATGCCACAAGTTCTAAATCAAGTAACATTATCTCTGACATCTTGGCTATTATAGTACCGGATCGAAAGATTTATATGTTGTGCGACATAAAGTAGTTACAGCTTGTCTCTGCTGAGGAAAATGTCACAAGTGGAATTTGATGCCATTAAAAAAAATTATTTCTCTTAAATCAAACCCTGTTCATTATGGTGATTTAATTCAACCTATCTCCTGTCCTTACCACCAGCTGCTCAGGGATGCCTACTCAGCTTTCAGCTAGTAAAATAAATCTCTCTTGCAAGTCCCACCAGTGTTTTCATGTTATCAAGGCAAAAATAGAGACTCTATTTGAAGAAATTCAGCTTCAGACATATCAGAAATACGAGCCACCCCCTTCCAAACAACCGGTTCATTTTTACATGATATACTGAATATACATCTTTCATCTCCTCAATCAAACATGTTTGTAAGATTTCCAAGAACAAAACATGTATATATATATACACTCCCCAAGCTAATAGATATATGAATCTACAACGCATTTACTTGTCCCTGGCAGTTCTCTATTATGTATACATGAGTTAATTTCCAAGCCTGCTCTCCTTGCAGTCAGTACTAAACTATGCAGAAGTAGCTGACTACTCCCAAAGTAATCAAAAACTCTGCACAGGGAAAATTCTTGAGTAGAGATAATACACTGAAACCTCAGAAACCTCCATGCACTCTGCATTTTCAGAAATGTAAACATACTTAAAAAAGGATCAGAGGGGTATAAAGGTTAAGGCTGAAAATATATTTGACAAATTTGTACTCGTCTTTTGCAGTTTCTCAATATCCAAATGTTTCTGGATTGTTACCCTTTTTCTCCTTGCTGGGAATCTGTGACAATAATTTAAAAAATGGAAGTAAATAGAAAAGCTGAAAGAAACCAGTGCAGTAAATCCTTCCCAAATCTTCCCCCATCAAGCACTGTGTTTTCAAATTGGCCAAGCCTTGGTTTAGTGATTAAAAGCTATGGCTTTCTGCTAAATTGTGGTAAGCCGTGACGTGGTGGTAAAACACAGCTCTGCATATAGAAAGCTCTTGAAATCATTACTGCGTTGGCATCGCTTGTGCATTTCACAAGTATTAGATCTGTGATGCAAGTTATGAGAGAAATCTTTTTTGGTTTGTGAAAGTAATAAACATCTGGGGGAAAGGATGACCTTCTCACTGAGAATTAGTGATAAAATAAACAAACAGCCTAAACCACATGGAAAAATAACATAGCTTCCTTGCATATATGCTCTGAATTACCAGACACGTGTAAATGCATAAAAAATGATTGGTCAGGTATGAAACAAATGTGTGTGTGTCCCCTTTCCCTCTGCATTGATATAACATTAAGATTGAAAATACAATCATGAAACATCAAGAGGGCTGCGGAATTATGTGCAACAAGCCACATGTATTTCTAAATAAAAGATCTTGCCAGACAGTCTTGATTACATTTTATGATGGAGTTTTACCATTACTAGACAAAGGCAATGACGTAAAGGAAATATTCTGGGATTTTAGTAAAGCAAATGATAGGGTATCTACCTCACACCAAAGAACAATAATCAAAACTGGCCTAGAAATGAACATTGTCACATGGATTCAAAACTGGCTGGAGAGCTACAAACACAGTGCTACGAAGGATAACAAAACATCTAATTGAGAAGCATCATGAGGGAGCACAGCGACCGGCTTTTGAGTCATTATTACAGAAAAATTGGGTCTAGCAGCCAGGACCAGGTGTAGCCAACCTGCAGATTGGGGCAATACACTGCCCAGAATGAAATGTCTGGCCTACAGCCTGCTTTCTGCTGCCAGCTATCCTCAAAGGCCTCCAGGCACAGGCAGGACGTGAGCACAACTGAGAACAGATGACTAATGCTAGCAGCTGTTCAGAAAGATGAACAAACACTAAACTGAGGTGAAACAAGGGAAAATACATTTTTTAATGCCTGGGAAAATATTCCTTGCTGTAGGTAACTGTAGAGAGCAAAGAGGAAGAGTGATTATGCGGAAAGAAAACTTCAACTCAGAAATCAAGAAAAAGAAAGTTCTCCGAGGTTTTTGTATACCACCATCCCTGTCGTCCCTCATGCAGGGCAGCTAAGACACCAGTGACTTTATATCAGGCACAATTATTCTACAGAGCTGCACTTCATTTTTTGTTTTATATTTACCACCGTCCTGTGAAATTTTCTAGAGTATTGTAAGAATATGAGCTTTTACTCCAATAACTCTTTGGTACCACTCAGAAATGAACTATGCAACTTTACTGGTCAATATGAAAATGTGCACCATGGCTGATACAATGATACAGTCTGGGACCTGCAAGTTTACAATGCTTTATGGAGGGAGCTGAGTGGCATTTGAGCCAAGAAAGCTGCTGGTTGGGATCATTCCCACTTGACAACAGCAACAATTAGTAGACAAAATGCTACCCACTCCACATCTATCAATACACAGGACAGAAAGAAAATCAGTTTTATAATGGAAATCCTTCCACCATGTCATTTAGGTATCAGTTTAGCAGCAGTATACTATTATTCCCTAACATGGTATTTATTTTACTGCTATACTTTATAGAGTTCAAAGCCCTGAGTAAAAGATGGAACTCTCAGTAATCAGCCCACTCTGATTGCTAGCCTTTCGGTGCAACTCTCTGGAAGAGTAAATCATTGTTATGCCCATTGCCATGCACATAATTCTTGTGCACATAATTCATTAGCTAACGCTCAGATGCCAATTACAAATCAATCCATACATGCCAATTAAGCAATAAAGCTCACCTTCGTTGCCGCAGTCTCTATGACATAAAGGTTAAAGAAATGCCTTTTGGGGTTGGGTTAGGCAGCAGATGAAGACACAGCTGACAATACTTGTTTCCCTCACCAAGTGTGGTTTGGTCTATAGCGAGCAGCGACTACTCCGAAACCCAGGGTGGCCACCCCAAATTAGAGGGGATGGACACCAGGGGAGATGGGGATGGGACGTGCTGGTATTGTGGGGTGGCCAGAGGTGGCTGGGGGGTGAGACACAACCAGCAGCTCTCTGTTTTTGGAGGGTTTGAAAGCGGGGAGAGACAGGCAGAGATTGGCATATCTTGGTTATTCAGCAGGTTAATGAGCCTGCAAGTAACCTTGATCTGCTGGACGGTGTGAGGAGCTGGCGTTTAAGAGATGGGCTTTTAGGTTACAATCTAAAGAGCTGACATTAATCTTTCAGGTCAAGACTTAGGAGGCACAGGAGCAGCTCCTATGCCCTGCAAACCACCACATCACCTACCAAAGCACCCACCAAATCTCCCTTCAAACCCCTGCAAGGCTGTAGCACGGCTTTGCATCTGCACTCTGGCCTCCTCCCACTCACCCAGCGCTGGAAAGGGGTCTTAAATGAGAGGCCTCTTTCATGTGATGTAAGGAGCCTTTCACGTTGCTGGAGAGGTCTAAGGGGCCTGGCAGCAAATGGGAAGGCAGCACGGCTGGTGTGTTTTGGGACCCGTGCGGTGGAGCAGCCAGGGCTCTGGAATTTGTAGTGTAAACTATTCACGAGATGCAATGGGGGATTTTTATTACCCTGCCAATAGAAACTTTTGAACCAAAGAGAATGGGAAAGCTCTCGCGCTGATGTAATTCAGAGGGTTTCCACTGATAACACTGGAGGTACACGACCATATATCAACTGTGCTTCTGGCGTTTGTTCCTTCTCAAGCACGGTATTACCCTAGAGTCTTCATTAACACCAGATTATAAACACCTCTTAAAGAAATATGATTTACGAGCATCTTGCATGTTAATCGGTTTGCATTCAGGTGGAGGAGAAAGAAAGGTGAGCTAGGAAAGGCCTGGGTTGCTGACAACTTCATGCGTGAAATAACCTTCTTCTGGCAGCTTTTTACTTATCCTCATTGATTCAGTGAGGTAACTGTAAAATTACAGGATCCAAGTAATATTGCAAAGCATTAAATAAAGCACAAGGCCAGAACATATTGTAGAATAAGTGGATAATGTGACATCAGTGTCAGTTCTGCCTTCTGAAATGAACAGAAATCTTCTGAGGACATAAAAATATGTGCCATTATGTCATACTGCAAAGCATTAAAAATCCCGCAAAAACTAGACTCTACATTTATATGCATTTTAATTTCAGTTCATTGAAAGTAATTTCTTGCTGCCTTGGTTACCAAAATTGGCCTGGTAAGCACATGACTTGGCCAAAACACATAATTCACTCCTTCTTCTTGACAGGCCTCTCAGGATCAACAGTTTCCACTGACCTGTAAGTCTTCGAGCCAACAGCAAGCCTCTTTAGTGCAGAATTAAGCTGTGAACCTCGAACAGCGGCAGAATCAACATGATAGTCCTGTGATCGCTATTTCAGGTCTCTTTTTAATGAATGCACAGCAATCTTTCTGACACTAATTTTAGCCTGTTTTTCTTTTTTTATTTTCGTGGCCAAATACACATCCCCACAGCCAACTATGTTTTGACAATTGCAAATACGTAAGATGTGAAGCTGTTAGGCTTGCATGTTGTCCCGAGAAGATGGTCCCCGGGGCATCTAATATGGATTACCTATGCTATGTGTTTTATTTTTCCTCAGGCCTGCGAACAGCTTATATCCCAACTACATTAAAATAATTGTAAGGTGTTCTTGTATCCAAGCTGTGTGCGAAGTATTGTAATGTGTGGTAACGCTATATTGCTGATGCTATACTTCACGGTGACCAGCTATCTGACCTCATGCCCTGAGGGCCCTCCAGAGAGAAAGCCCTTCTGAGAACTAGATTGTCTAAGTACAATATTTAAAAGCATCTGGGGAAAAAAACACAAAACATGTTTCTTTAAGAGAAAAAGCATGGCTTTCACTCAAGTAATTTGAACATGTCTCACATTAATTAGTTTTTTTCCACACTCTACCCTTGTAACAGTTATAATTAATGTGTGCACAATATTTATGTCACTATTTTTAGGCTGAGGGAAGATCCAGTTGTTCCTTTGCCAAGCTGTTGCTGCTCCCTGAGCACCAGAAGGGCCAGGCAAAGCATCCTGGAGGTATCCTGTCCTCCCCGTCCAGGTCACTGACCAGCTCTGCACCTGCAACAAGCTCTGCCACAGCCACCCAGCCAAACCCATGCTGCTGATGAGCAGACCCCCAGGGCTGTGTCCGTGACCCCCCTGCCGCATCCTTGTCCCCTCTTGCTGCACATGGCATTTCTTGACCTGGCAGCACCGTGGCTGCCAGCTCCATGTCTCCTCTGGCCCCGCATCTCCTTCCCACCCCTTCAGGTCCTCTCCTGCTGCTCCTCTCTCCAGATTCTTAAGCATTCATGGCAATGAACATTTTCACTCTTCCAGCATCCTGAACACATTTTTTTTCAGATTATTTTTTCGCTGATTTTTGATTTAAAATGTTTAACTTTTAACAAAGTTTACAAAACTGTTTTTGTTTTGAAGGGTCTGGGAATTATTACAGTAACAAATGCGCTTTTTTCCTCAAGCTTGAATCCTAAAATAATTCAAGCCCACAGTTATCCTACATCTTAGGTTTCCATCCAAATGTATGCACTTAAGTAGTGAACACCTTTCTGTTAATTTAAAAGCAATAATCATTTAGCTTTGCTTGATAACCAGGGCCCATATCCTGCTGATTCAGGAGACATGCTGGGTCACAGCTTTCATATTGAGAAATAAGCATGATAGGAATATCTGCTGGAATCTTATCTAAACTTACACTATCCAAATATTTTAATAGCTTTACTTACATTTTCTGGCTTCAGTAGTTATAACGACACTTACAAAATGTGAAACTAACACATTTTTCCTTGCTAAATGGCTTTCCACATCATGGGGAATAATAAATGTTTTTGTAAAATATTAAGGATGGTCTGTCAACCTCCCTGTACCCCTCCCCATGGCTACACCTTTCTTCGGTTAATAAAAAAGCAGAGGAACATTTGTTTTGGAGGTGGGGTGTGAAAGGAAGAGAAACATGTGCACGGTGTCCTTACAAACAAAACATCTCCCTCTTTGGAAATGATGATTTAGAAAGGAAATGTACCAAATGGAAAGAATTCCGAGAACAAGACTGACTAGAGGACCAAGAATCATCAACTGCAAGAAAAAGCTGAAGGATTTGATATTGTTTAGTCTAGAAAAGAGGATTGTGGGGACATAGTGTCGAAATATGTAGAAGGTAGCTCTCAGGAGGAACGAATAAACTCTTTTCATATCCCCTGGGCTTAGGACAAGTTGTTACAGGCTTAACTGAAGAGGAGGCAGTTTCAGCCAGGGATCAGGGAAAACAGTTCCCGATTGTAGGGACAGTGCAGAGACAGGCTCACAAGGGAGGCCACACATCCCCATATTCTTATTTCTAAGAACAAGATATCCAGGAGGTCTTTAGGAAAGACCTAGGTGAAGCTGCTTGATGCTGAGGTTAGGTGATCTTCTGAGGTCCTTCCCAAATCTGCTTCTTACGATTACTGTGTTGGAGTCAGGAACAGCTTGCATACACACCCAAACCGTTGCTTTTTCCCTTAGGATGCTGGAAGTATCACTTGAGAGGCGGAGGGGCGGTGGTGGGAGCTTGGCAGGGACTGTGGGCACTCCTCTGCCCTTGTCCCGCTGTCTGCTCCTTTCCAGCAATTAAACCTCTGGCACTGAAGCAAAAACCAAACTCCAGTTAGAGGTCGACAGTCCTCATTGTCCACATCAGCCAGAAGATCCAGGAATTTCAGCCCTCATATCATGGACCATTTAAGCTGTAAACCACTAGCGGTGTGGTTAGAGGCTGAGACAGGCCAGAGAGCCAAATCCTTGCTCAATGGAGTGCAGTAAAGCTTGGGCTCCTATCTTGGCTTACAGAAGCTGAAGATATGTACATCAGGTTATATTGAGTAATTCAGCGCTGCGTACAAGCAAAATAAAGCCGTTTCCTCTCAGAGCCCCAGTCAGTGGGAGGATGTCTACCTCATTTTTTATTCATCTGAGTCAGTTTTGAAAGCATCCCACTCTTGCAGTGAAAAATTTTGCAGCATGTTATGAAAGGACAACTAAAAATCTTGCCCATCATTTTTTTAATGTCTGTCATGCACAGCTTGACAGTCCCACAGGTTGTTACGAAAAGGGAGTTCTCTATGGTAAAAGGAAAATAGTAAATCCAGGGAGGGATCAGAAGTGCAATACAATCCATCAGTGTGCTAAAAACACAAACTGACAAAAAATATGGCCCTCTGGGTTCTTAAACACACTTGCAGTAAAAACTGTCTAGGTTGTGAATTACAGAGAGAGAAAGCGATGCCTGAAATGAAGCCAGAGCAAGGATGATAATGCGATAACTTCTATGGATGAGTGCATGTTACACTCAAAAGGGTCCCCTGTTCATGGGAGCTTCCTTCACGTTTCCTGAAGAGCCAATGTCAACAGTCCACTTCCTGCTTGAAATAAATGTGTCCCATCAGCCATAAAACAAAGATGCTCTATTCCTAATGTAACCCCAATAACTTCCCATTCTAGTTACTATAAACGTTCCTGTTATGAATGTATAATTCTCTCTGAGTACATATATGCCAACCTGACTCATGTTACCTAATTTATCACTCTGTGCCTTAACCCACTGAAATGGGAACTCGGCTGTCTATGTGGCCAATGCTTTGTAGAGCTCCAGGGAGTCTGTCAGCAACACCTGGCTATGACACAAAAACCAGTATGGGTTATTTATGATCTGTATGCTGATAACTATGCTTCTCAGCTGTAATTTTGGGACAAGCATCTGAAAACACCCCCTCAGCAAATTTTAGGTGATAGGATGTCTTTTCTCAAGAATATGTTGATGAACAGAAAGCAACCCTGGTGCTGAGCATCACTGCGAGTGCTGTGTACTGTGTGGTTTCCAGGAGTCAAGTGATGTGATGGGTACAGAAAGATCCAAGAAAGTTCAAGCTTGTACTGAAGAGATATGTGTCCTGCACATACCTGAACACTTAGGAGGTGTTTCCTAAATTCAACCCCCCTTCTCTTAATGGCAACTGCATTTTGTACTCAGGATTACGCTGCAGATACAGTTCTGTGTATTTCCATCACTACCCACTTAGCTGAGAGCAAAGTTAAACAGCTCCAGGTGCAAGTGCTCAGATTTACTTCAGAAACATTGCTCACAAAGGGAAGAGATTAGGCCTTAACTTAAACAAAATGCCATCCTTTCACGTCTAAAACTTAGCTCCTATACAAGGTCTCTCCTGGATGAATATCCAGTTACTGACATTTAACTTTGCCTTGCAATTTGCAATTGAAAAGTCGAATCATAGAATCATAGAACCAGAGGTTGGAAAAGACCTCTAAGATCATCAAGTCCAACTGTCAACCTAACACCAGCATGTCTACTAAACCACATCTGTAAGTGCCTCATCTACATGTTTTTTGAACACCTCCAGGGATGGTGACTCAACCACCTCCCTGAACATCCTATTCCAATGTCTGACCACTCTTTCAGTAAAGAAGTTTTTCTTAATATCCAATCTAAATCTCCCCTGACGCAACTTGAGGCCATTGCCTCTCAACCTATCGCTAATTACTTGGGAGAAGAGACCAATACCCACCTCACTACAACCTCCTCTCAGGTAGTTGTAGAGTTCTGGACAATGACCGTAAGACAATCTTCAGAGCAGAGAAACCAAAAATAAACAATCTTATGAGTGTACTAATGTGAACAAAGGATATAATGCATAAAAATCAGAAGTAAGATGTAGGAAAATCAGGGAAAATGTGAATGGTGGAAAAATCCAAATGTCACTTGCTTATGGGTGGTGTTGATATCAGGCCATAAGCACATTGAGGTGCTTACACCAGCTATATTTGCTCACAAGAATCGTACTGCTTTAACTACACTGATTATAAAATCAAGCTTAACTAAATCCGAGCAACATTTGCATGCAGGAAGCATGCAGCCCTTCAAAAGGCAAACTTCCCTTTGATGTGCTGGACTGAATTTCACACAACATATGTAATAAGGCTGAAAGGGATATTAAGAAGTGGTAGGTGGTAGGTTCCTCTGTAGGGCTGGGTCATGAAAGCCTTCCCTCATATCTGGGCAGCAGGCGTAGCTCTAGCTGGCCATTAGCAGTGACACCACCTAGAACACTCAGTGGTCAGACTCTCCCAGTACTTGTGCTGTCCCCGTTTCCACAGCAGAGTTGTCACCTGGGGTCCCCACTCAATGTGTGCCCTTGTCCCTGCTGCTGGAAACATGCCACATGCTGCAGACTTGGAGTCCACATTCACGTGGGCCCACCCTGTACTTCTGGGGTAGAGAGAGAAGGTAGATCATTGCTTATTTGACAAGCTTTGCCAGAACTACCGTAGTGAGGTGTTTCTCAGGACTTACGGAGTCTCTGAGGCAGAAAATCTGGCACAAAAGGCTCTGCAAGCTTCAGAGCATGGGAAGGGACAGAATGGGGCATTTTGTGATAATGTGATCCTATTGCCATAAAGCATCAATGACGGCTGTGGCCTGAATCCCAGGACATTTGAGAAATCCACTTCGCAATTACTCAAAGGGGGAAAAGGATCCTTGCGCAGGAATTAGCAGGGCTGACTGAAAGAGCTTTAAACTAGATTTGAAGGGAGAAAGGGACAATAACAGGCTCTCTAGAGATAAGCCTTGGGATGGCACACCAATGTGCAAGGTATGGTGTGCTTGTGAGATCCTTTGGTCTGTTGTCTCAGTGGAGGTAGGGGATGGACAGCCATGCGGCAGCAAACGTGCAAGGGTTATTGAGGTGTTATAAACCATGGCAGAACCTGAGAATGGTCACATAGGAAATAAGGCTTCTTCCCCCAGAAAGGGGGTGGGATCAATAGGCCAGCTGAAGTGCATCTATACTAACGCACGCAGCATGGGCAACAAACAGGAGGAGCTGGAAGCCATCATGCAGCAGGAAAACTATGATATAGTGGCCATCATGGAAACCTGGTGGGTCAATTCGCACAACTGGAGTGCGGCAAGGAAGAAGAGGCAGTCAGGTAGCCCTGTATGTTAGGGAGTGTCTTGATTGTCTAGAGTTTGATGATGGAGATGATAGGGTTGAGTGTTTATGGGTAAGAATCAGGGGGAAGGCAAACAAGGCAGATGTCATGGTGGGAGTCTGTTATAGACCACCCACCCAGGATGAAGAGGCAGATGAAATATTCTATAAGAAGCCGGGGGAAGTCTCACGATTGCTGGCCCTTGTTCTCACAGGGGACTTCAACTTAACAGATGTCTGCTGCGAATACAATACAGGAGATAGGAAACAGTCCAGGAGGTTCTTTGAGTGTGTGGAAGATAACTTCCCAACACAGCTGGTGAGTAAGCCAACTGGGGAAGGTGCCCTGCTGGACCTGTTGTGTGTGAACAGGGAAGGACTTCTGCGTGATGTGGTGGTTGGACTCTGTCTTGGGCACAGTGATCCTGAAATGATAGAGTTTTTGATTCTTGGAGATGTAAGGAGTGGGGTTAGCAGAACCGCCACCTTGGACTTCCGGAGGGCAGACTTTGGCCTGTTTAGGAGCCTGGTTGACAGAGTCCATTGGAGACAGTCCTGAAGGCCAAAGGAGTCCAGGAAGGCTGGACATTCTTCAAGAAGTAAGTCTTAAAAGCACAGGAGCAGGCTGTCCCCATGTGCCAAAAGGCAAGCTGGCGGGGAAGAAGTCTAGCCTGGCTGAACAGAGAGCTTTGCGTGGAACTCTGGAAAAAAAGGACAATTTATGTCCTTTGGAAGAAGGGGCAGGCCACTCAGGAGGACTACAAGGATATTGTAAGGTTATACAGGGAGAAAGTTATAAGAGCCAAAGCCCAGCTAGAACTTAGCCTAGCTACTGCCATAAAAGACAAAAAAAATGTTTCTATAAACACATTAACAACAAAAGGACGGTGAAGGAGAATTGCCATCCTCTATTAGATGTCAGGGGAAACTTAGTGACAAAGGATGAGGAAAAGGCTGAGGTACTTGATGCCTTCTTTGCCTCAGTCTTTAACGGTAAGGGAAGCTGTTCTCCGGACACCCAACCCCTTGTGGAGGAAGACAGGGATGGGGAGCAGAAGGAAACCCCCAAAATCCAAGGGCAAATGATCAGTAACCTGCTACACCACATAGACACACACAGGTCTATAGGGCCAGATGTGATCCAATCAAGGGTGCTGAAGGAACTAGCAGATGTTCTCGCCAAGCCACGTTCCATCATCTATCAGCAGTCCTGGCTAACTGTGGAGGTCCCAGTTGACTGGAAATTAGCTAATGTGACACCCATCTACAAGAAGGGCTGGAAGGAGGATATCAGGAACTACGGGCCTGTCAGTCTGACCTCGGTGCTGGGGAAGATGATGGAGCAGATCATCCTAAGTGCCATCACGTGGCACACACAGGACAACCAGGTGATACGGCCCAGTCAGCATGGGTTCATGAAAGGCAGGTCCTGCTTGAGCAACCTGATCTCCTTCTATGACCAGGTGACTCACTTAGTGGATGAGGGGAAGGTTGTGGATGTCATCTACCTGGACTTTAGCAAAGCCTTTGATACTGTTTCCCACAGCATCCTCCTGGAGAAACTGGCTGCTCATGGCTTGGACAGGTGTAGTCTTTGCTGCGTAAAAAACTGGCTGAATGGCCAAGCCCAGAGAGTTGTGGTGAATGGAGTCAAATCCAGTTGGTGGCTGGTGACAAGTGGTGTTCCCCAGGGCTCAGATTTGGGGCCAGTTCTGTTTAATGTCTTTATCAATGAGCTGGATGAGGGTATTGAGTGGTCCCTCAGTAAGTCTGCAGATGACACCAAGCTGGGCGGGAGTGTTGACCTGCTTGAGGGTAGGAAGGCTCTGCAGAGAGATCTGGACAGACTGGATCGATGGGCCAAGGCCAACTCTATGAGGTTCAACAAGGCCAGTTGTCAGGTCCTGCACCTGGGTCACAACAACCCCCTGCAACACTACAGGCTTGGGGAAGAGTGGCTGGAAAGCTGTCCAGAGGAAAAGGACCTTGGGGTACTGGTCAACAGCCAGATGAACATGAGTCAGCAGTGTGGCCAGGTGGCCAAGAAGGCCAATGGCATCCTGGCTTGTATCAGGAACAGTGTGGCCAGCAGGAGTAGGGAGGTGATCGTGCGCCTGTACCCGGCACTGGTGAGGCCGCACCTGGAGTACTGTGTTCAGTTTTGGGCCCCTCACTACAAGAAGGACATTGAGGGGCTGGAGTGTGTCCAGAGAAGGGCAAGGAGGCTGGTGAGGGGTCTAGAACACAAGTCTTACGAGGAGCAGCTGAGGGAACTGGGGTTATTCAGTCTGGAGGAGGCTGAGGGGGGACCTTATTGCTCTCTACAACTACCTGAAAAGAGGTTGTAGCAAGGTGGGGGTCAATCTCTTCTCCCAAGCAACAGGCAATAGGAGAAGGGGAAACGGCCTCAAGTTGCATCAGAGGAGGTTCAGATTGCGCATTAGCAAAAACCGCTTCACTGAAAGAGTGGTCAAGCATTGGAACAAGCTGCCCAGGGAAGTGGTTGAGGCACCACCCTTGGAGGTATTTAAAAGACGTGTAAATGCGGAGCTTAGGGACATGGTTTAGTGGTGGAATTGACAGTATTAGGTTAATGGTTGTACTCGATGATCTTGAAGGTCTCCTCCAACCTAAACAATTCTATGATTCTATGATTCATATAGTATTTAACATATTTATTTTAGCAGGCTGCTATCGAAACAGAAGGACAGGACTTTGTACCTGGGGTTTCTTCTGTCCAGACTCTCTGGGACCACAGAGCATGGAGGATGCTCTCAGCTTTTCACAACCCTTTTTGGCACAGAGCAGCAGCAAATACCGTGAAGATGAGCAATGAAGGATTCACACTGTAGGGTAAATACATGCTGCTAAAGTGCCTGTGCTGAATTCCAGAAAAAAAAAGAGGATGCCTTCTAGTCAGCATTCCCAAGGAATGCTCTAATTTACGCTAGGAACCAGCTATGTAACTGCAAGTTGAGGGTGATGTGGATCTATTAAGTCATCCATCTTGCTCTCCGATCTTTCCCTTCAGCTCAGCTTTTCTCCATCTGAGTAGCTCCAATCTGTCCAGGATACCACCTTATTTTTAGCTGCTCACGATGCATGAGCAGCATGAGATTCTAGGTATTGGGGTATTAAAACAGAAAGTCATTTCATCAGATCTCATTGAAATACAGCTGCCTCTGGAGCTTCTAATTCAGATCTACTGCATGGCTTTAATTGCATGAGGCACTTGCAAAGTTCATAAAATTTGTGTTCAGGCAAATGTACCCTTTTGGGGCAGATTTGGTGGAATCACATTTATTCAGTGCAAGGTAAGTACAGCTTACTCATTTCTAGCCTCACATAGTTCCTTGGATATCATTATTTTCTTGGAAGGGAATGTCTGCTGGTGTTTGGAGCGCTCATAAAAACTGGACATAGCTGCAGCCTGTGTATCTAGCATTTGCTAAGAGTTCACTGTGGGTTTCCCTAGTGTGGCAGATTTACAAGGGTCATATTTCCATCGTCATGGGTTTGCCCGTGAATAATTCTCCTGTGTCTTGTGCACAAATGTGATTTTCCTACAACACCCATATATTTCTCTGTCCCTATACCCCCTCTGTCTCCCCAGTATTTTTCTTCACACAACACTGTGGCCAAGGCAACAGAAAAAAAATCTTTCTGTGAACATGCATATTATTTTCTGAGCCTTTTATGTCTTTTTTAGGGCAGGGCTCAAGCAGGATTTTAGCTGGTGGTGATGATAGTTGATGCAGTTTAAGGACGGTCTGGTGCGATTACACACCTCGGCTTTTCATTGTTCACACTGACATGGATCTGAAATATCCAGGCTGATGTCAAAACCCAGATAGTGTTGGTGGTGCGAGAGAAAACAAAGAGACGCCGAGCAGGCATCCCATGGACCGGCCGAGGTCAAAGCGCACCCGCTCTGTGCTGCGGGGTGGCAGGGACCGGGGCGGTCCAGGCAGCAGCAGCCCCATCCCCACGGCTGGCCCCGCACCAGCCCACGCGGGAGTTTCTGCATCCCCGCGGCAGCTGCAGCTATCCACATCCTGGACCAGCAACGAGGGAGAGCCAGAGGTTTTCCAGTCGGGAATCTGCACAGAGACGGGTAACAGTGGGGCAGAGGCAGCACTGGGGATGCTGCACAGGCTGTGATCACATCCCGTCCCCAGCCTCCATCACGACACCAATTTTCAAGGGTCTCTCAAAATCCAAACTAAAATCAATAAACAAAGTCCTGATCTGCCAGAAAGAAATTGTCAGCTAAGCTCTGAACAGTCCTTTGGGAAAACCTATTTTTCCTGTTTCCCGTTTTTTGCAGTTCTTAGTGGGTTTATTTATTTTTACCCTTTGAGATTAATCACCGTAAGATGCAGGACCTGCTCGCTGCCAGCTGCACCCCAGAGGTGTTTTACAGGCAGGGTGCTCCGGGCTGCCTGTACCCCGTGTGCTCCCTCCACGCCTCTGTCATCCGGCTGCCGTGCTGTTCGTGCCGCAGCGAGGGGAAGCGAGGCTTGCAAAGCCTGGGTCCCTCCAAGTCCCTCCCGTCAGCTCACTCCTCCGGCACTAAACTTCCTTCTGCTTTTTCTACCCTAACAAAAGGTACGGGAAAGTTAGCACCAGGCAAGTACTCCAGCTAACAAAAACTTGATGGCTGTATGCTCATGTATGCACACAAACGTATTTGTGCTGCGCAGAGAAGAAAGCTTCTTCCCCAGTCTTGCTTACCAAATGGCAAGATTTAATCTATTTATCTCGGCGAGTAGGCGCTAGAGCCAGTATTCAATGAAGAGTGTAGGAAATGTGCCCATGGTAGTAGATAAAAGAACACCTCTAAGCATGCGTGAGCATTTCTGAAAGCTTATGTAATGTTTCCTTTGCAAAATAAACATATACTTACAGCCCCATTTCCAAAATGTCACCAAGAATATCATCACTTGCAAATGTTTCCGGGGAGGAGGTTGCCAAATTGCTAAATATATTCTGGGCTTCGAATAGACATTTTGTACCGTTTCCTTTCTACCCTGATAAATCTTTTCTCAGCCCCGTCGCAGAAACTCGGAGACCTGCCTGGGGATGGCATCCCACTGGCTTGGGTGCTGTGCAGTAGTAACCAGAGACTCGGTTTTAGAGAGGTGGGCACTGTGCCAGGGGAAGCCTACGACTCTGCTTTTCCTCCACTTGCCGCTAACCCCCCGCAGAACGGGCACCATAGTGGGAGGAGGGAAAACAGGGACATGACCAAGGGGATGGCGGGGTGGAGGGTCGGGAGAACCTGCGAGAGCATAGGGACAAGGTCTGCACAGCACGTGGGGATGGCCGCTCGCCACCCAGCCTGACACGGAGCTTGTGCCAAGGCCCAGAGGCGCAAAAACTTGCTGACATCGTGATTTTCGGAGTCTCATGCTTTAAAAATTCAGAAGGCTTTTTTGTATGCCGGTTTGCCTCAGTGACGTATGGCCATCTGTCTGTAAACTAGTGCAGATACCAAGAATGCATCATTTCAGGGTTTTTACACTTCAGCTGACAGACCGTACAAATTCAATGAAGGGGAAATGGTGCAACTCACGACACGTTAACATACATAATGCATACAAACCTCTGCCCTAACCATCCATTTGTTTTTCCTGAGGATATTAGGGGCAGCCTGGTGGGTTTTCTGAGCTCGGACGCACAGGCACGGTGTTATCCAAGAGCTATCTCCTGGTGGCCTAACGGTCACAGATGAGAAGTTAACTGGAAGAGAAGAAAAGTTAACAGCTGGATCCAGAAAAACATGAGGAGGCAGAAGCACTCATGCTGTATCCCAGGCTTTAATATTTCATCTTTCCTTTACTTACACTTACCTGACTCCACTGACTTGCAGAAATGAGGGTGCAAGGGGAAGGTGCCCACATCAATCTCAACAAAGAGAACACTGAAGCACTGTCACATGGACACATGGGGCCTAAATAACCTGTCCAGGCATGGGACCAAATTAGTCATTTACTGCCATTTCAGCCCTACATGGCAAGGGCAGCTGCCACCACGTTATGGAAGCAGCACAGGCATTTCCGCATCCAGAAGGAGCATCAGCCAGCGTTCTCCTGATGAAAAGTAACCTTACAAGAGCTGGGTCAGTTCCCAATCCAGTTCGTCAGAGGGGTGTAAGACTCTTCTTCTGGCGGAAGAAAAGCGGTAGGTATGAAAAACCGCAAGTGAGATGGCAAGCTCTCTCCTTTTCTGTTTTTTTTTTTGTGATCAACACGGGGTAGATTCCTGCAGAGCCTGTGACAGCTGGAAAGGCTGGAGATAGAAATATCCCTCATGAAGTCTAGAAAGACTGGTAAGAACCTCCCGGGTGGCCAGGAGTAGCCCCTTGCTGTTGAAGATGCCGTATTTAGTGAGGGTGTACCAGTAACAGGACAAGGGGCAACAGGCACAAACTGAAGCACAGGAAGTTCCATCTGAACACGAGGAAGAACTTCTTCCCTCTGAGGGTGACGGAGCACTGGAACAGGCTGCCCA
>Ga0065711_1008050_pt1 | contig 24648 bp, 7 predicted proteins | sample Hoacrofraction12_FD_59098 | JGI IMG/M metagenome (GOLD analysis project Ga0065711, IMG submission 59098) | Hoatzin crop microbial communities from Cojedes, Venezuela - Epithelial fraction 12 v2 (version 2) | ecosystem: Host-associated > Birds > Digestive system > Esophagus > Crop | place...
CAGCCTCCAACTAGACTCAGCGCCGCTGATGACAACCCTCTGAGTTCTGCCATTCAGCCAGTTCTCTATCCACTTCACCGACCACTCATCCAGCCCACACTTCCTCAGCTTCCCTAGGAGGATATCATATATTGAGATACTACAAAGAACTGCCCATGGGTGTTCACTTACATTGAACTCCCACCAGACTGGAGTATATTCACATTTAGACAGCGACCAAAAATCATAGATATGCACCCTTTTACTTACATGAGCAGTCACACTCCAGAGCTTTTCTTTAGCGGGCTGCCCCCAGCACCAGTTGTTATCCCATGCTGGGTTCAGCGTGGCACCAATCAGCATTATATAGGAGCATCCTGGACCCTGATGGATTTTACTTTCCTTGCCTGTTTTATGGAACAAAATCTTTCAGAAATAAAGTGCCCAGTGATGCTGGGGATGAATGAGGAAACCCGCTCCAGCTTTCATGATGTCAGGGCCTGTGTCATGGATACATTCCCCTGATGGCTGAAGCATTACTGCAGAGGACAGTCGTGTTGGCTTGTGCTGTGTGGCAGGCAGTGCTTTTCAGCTGAGAGTAAGACAACAGTCAGAGCAAAGTTGAAAGCGATCTTAACTGAATACAAGTTAGTTTGGCTGCCAGGCTTAGGAGTGGGATTTTCAGGCTGTCAGTTCACAAGAACAGACATTTTTCAGCCGTTCTTTGCCAGAACTGTAAGTACTGGTACACCAGGTTGCCAGTGTTCAGGGCATCCCTTGTGTGTGTAAAAGAAAAACATCCCGTATACTAATACAATGAGCACTTTAGCAAACTTCAGAAGTCACTAGGATGTCAAACAGTAGTCGCTCTGTTTCCTGCAATGGCCTGTAGCTGATGGCTGAGCTGGGTGCTGTCCCCAGGAATCCTCACAATTCGGGCTATAAAATCATGGTTTTTGCTCTCAGCAAAGTCTCAGATTGCTTCTCCTTCAAGTCTTTCGTGAGAACACAGACAAATGTGTGAAAACATCAATTCTTTTTAAGTTGGGGAACAGCTTCTCAGCAGTGAAGGAAAATGTATGCTTTGACGAAAGTAGCATCACATCATTTACCTGAAACCCTCCAGTGCCAAGGCAGTAGGAGACAGGTAGAATGAGCCAAATCACAATTCTCTCCTTAATCAATGTTTTGAGCCCAAACTGAACCCTCTCCTGTAAATGTAACAATAACCATATAAAATCCAATTCCAAATTTGTTCAGTACAGCAAATAAAACATGCAAAAATGTTTTGTTCCTTGATATTTTCTTTTTTTTGATACTAAATTTCACCATGGATGTGCCTCAAAAATTCATTGACTGCTCACTGAAAGAGTTCACCCAGAAAGACTTTGAGCTTTTGAGTGGCATAACAAGAATTGTGGTTACTTCAGGCTTCCTAGTTTCACATTCTGGACACGTTCTTTACTGTAGACATTTTTTTTGTAAGAAAGGATAATAGGAGCTTGAATGACAAAAGGGCAGCTTGAGCCCAGTTCCACAAAGTTCTTAGTTATACCCATGGTGGTAGGACTCCTGACTGTGATGGGATCCATCAGAGTCCTCAGCTTAAATTAAGCCTGTGCCTTGGACCAAGGATTGGTGAGAGCTTTTCATACACATGCCATGCATTCAAAGCCTTTAGATTTAAACATGTGGCTTTATGAAATATCTGGATCATAATTTTCCAGAGTGAGAGTTCAGTAGAATTAGTTGGCAATATACCATATTAATTTGCAAGACAACCATAAACACTAGTCTAGATATAGCTGTAGAAATTATTTCTCCTTTTACAAATATGCATCCTGGGTTCTCTCTTGGAACTTTTTGTTCCTCCTACTCAACCCTTGTTATGAAAATCATACTTGAAATAACATTAAGGCTTGCATTTCCTAATGTCTCCTACTCCTCTTCACAGCCTATTGATAATGAATAGGAAGTTTTGTTCTGGGCACTTTCTCAGTTTCTAGAGCACCCACATAACAGACACATGTGAAAATGACTCAAAAAGTGATGACAAATCTCACTGCATCTGCAACTTGCTCCTAATCTCACACTTTTATTCATTGTTCAAGTTGCAATAACCACCTCAGCCCTCAGATCATTACAGCCCTTTAAATATCCTAAACAAGAGTTATTTTGCAATATTCATGTTGTTCATTCAACCACAAGTAATTTTAAAATGGTTTTAACTTATGACAAGATGCTGGCAGAGCAAGAACTATCCAATTAGAATATATCAAGAAAAAAGAAATAGCAAGCACCAGCCACAGGCTAAACTATCAAGAGAAGGGAAACAGCCCAGTTTTCCTGGTATAATGAACAAGTGTTAACGGTTTTGGAGAATGAACTGTGCACCCATCTTATGTGCGCACACTTGTGCAGGGTAGGAGTGCGAGAGCTCACTACTAGCTCCCAGGATTCATTGCAAAGCTTGTGCAAGAACAGAGTTTAGTGTCTGTTTTAAATCTCTCTTTATGGCTTAGGCATGTTTAAGTCACTTGGCATCCAAAATTATCTGTGTTGATGATCAGCTGCTCACCTTGACTGCAAGGACAGAAACAATAAATATTGTCCTTTGACTGCAGCTTTTCTGTTTTCTCAGCCCCAAAGCATGGATTTTCCCAGGGTTCTGCCCTTGCAGGAGATACTTAAATGTCCATCAAGGTACAGTCCCTATGTTCTCCCATTCTTCTAGCCTCTTCATTTATTCTTTTATCATTTCTCTGACTCTTACTTTTTTTCAGCTCAGCTTTATGAAACATCTTACTGCTTACCCCATATCTCATTCCTTCATTTACTTTGCTGCTGCATGTCCTTCTTCTTTTCCTCTCTATGCTGTTATTTTGCCCTCTGTCTCTCATTTACCCATCTGCCACAGCACTTGTCCTTTTACCTTTCCTTAGGTTATTCTTCTTGTTTGTCCTATCTTTAAATTGTTCTTCCCAGAAGATCTAGCAGAATTATTCAAGGACAACAGCTGCACAAAGGAAAGGCAAGTAATTTTTCTCCTACTTCATTTGAGAAGACAAGAACTAAGTATGTCTTAATGTGAAGAAACATTGGAATCCCATAAGTTCCCATAGACACTAACTCTACATGCTTTTCTGATCTTGTACTTATCAGTGAATCCTTCATTTGCTAAACAGGTAGGAAACGTGCAGGCTTTGGGGGTTAACTTTTGGAACATGTCCTTAATGGTGGGTTACACTAAGCTCTGTTAACTAACAAGTCCTGTGGACTATGAGCTTGTGCTGTCACCACTGACATCTCAAGCTAGGGAAGAGGCGAGGAGAGGTGGGGTGGTCTTATTCAAAAAGATTAACTAGATTTTTTGCAGTTCTGTGTCCACATCTTTGATACCTGGTTGGTAGTTACTTTTGGAAGACTATTGTCATGCAGCTGAACTGAAAAACTCGTAAATCATGATGACCAAACCCTGGAGATTTTGTATGAAATACTCCCATGTCAGAGTGCATGTGCGTTCACTTAGTCCTTTAAGCATTCCTGAAACTGCAATGACTTGAGCTGCTTTTATCCTTGTGGTGGTGAAAATGCAAAATTTATAGCATGAGTAACTCCAATGTCAGGAAGTACAGTGTAGCTCTAACTATTTTTTCTCTTTTTTAGTTCTTTTCTTTTTAATGAATATTCTCACCATAGTCACTCAGAGGGTTCAGATTTGTTGAACTGTAAGCATGCTGTGCTTTTCAGATGAAGAGTCCAGAGATCCATTAGAAAATGACAACTTGATTATTAAGTTAGATTATTGAATTCAAATTGTACATACAAAAGAAGATAATTGCTAAGAACTAGCTCTCTTTCTTAAATAGTTTGGGCCAACAGCTCCCAATAGCTTGGCTAAACCAGCAAGGCAGAACTTTTTCCCAGTGTTTTCCCAGTGTCAATAGGCTAAGAAGTAAAAATGCCTTCTTCGTTTAGTATTTGTACTTACACTGGTGTTGAGTGCTTAACCAGATCTGATCTCATCCAATACAACTCTACTGTGATGCATTCCACCCAGAAATGATCGAAGATTGGTTCTTCCTTCCATTTTTCCTTGATCTAACTAATGCTAAGACCATTGACATTTTTGTTTTGTAATCTGGAAATTCAGATAAAACACCAACTCATAGGGATTCCTAAGGGAAAATTTCCTTCCCAACCACATGGCTACTGAGAATTCTCGATAAAAAAGCAACATGATGGTGAGCACACTGAAGCTGTGAAGTTGATGTTGGTTGAGGTGGTTGGAGAGAAGAGACTGGGTGGGCTGCTCTCTTCATGACAGGCAGCTTCAAAGGTCCTGGACGCTTTGGTGGTGCAGAATTACAGATAGTGAAATTTTACATCACTCTTCCAAAATCCATCTAACCTGACAGGTTTTGAATAAATTCTAGGTGCTACCAAATGATATTCTTCTGATGAAAATCTTGGAAGGCATTGACAGAATCTAACTGAAACTCATAAGTCAGGTAATTCAGGAGGTTTCAATAAACTCCTTGAAAAAGTAACACAAAGTGCCTGGCACATCTAGAGAGTGCTTCAGAGCAGAACTGTAACATATAGAGTCTGTGTTGTCCTCCTCTGACTTCTGTATCTCTTTAAAGACCCCTCAGGGAAATCAGGGATGCTGCATTCCTAAGTCTGGTGTCCGAACTCGGTGCCCCACTGCCAGGGACAACTTCTCCTTCATTTTCTGTGTGATGTCAACAGCTTGGGAGCCATGCACAAGGAATAAAACTATTTAAAGAGCAAGCGGGCAGAATATCACTGTATTTAAATACTGTAGACAAAAGGAAGGGATGCTTTCCATAGCTTAAAAGTTGGAGAAATTCTAGACATAGTGAAGGGGTGAAGCTAGATGAGGCATTTTCAGGTATCTAGTAGTTTCAGAGTAAAATGACTGACATAATTAAAATGTTGCTTTGCCAATATCTAGGTCCATTCATAGGCTTAACTTGGATCCTGAGTGTGAACGTAACTTAAGGGTATTGGTGAGAACATGCAAATAGCTGCCAGCTCCCTATAAGACACTGGATTTAGGATCTGGCAAAATTTGAACATCCAACAAAGGGCTCAGATTAAAGGTCTGAGCCTATGTGTGACCACAGCTAGATCTAGTGACTAGAGCTAGCTGGCTTGGAAACATGCATAATACTATAATCGATTTATCTGCAAAACTCTGGGTAGCATTAGCATAGGCTTATCCAAGAGAACACACTGTAGGGAGTACCTTATACCCACAAAGTTATCTGCTAATAAATTTTAGGCAGTCTGAAAGAATAAGGTTATACAGAACTCTTCGGAGATGACCAACCTTTGACTTGTCGTGAAGGATAACTCTTTTTTCTTTATTTGTTTCTTAGTCTATCCTACTATCCTACCTTTAAAACCCACCGCTCTTTTCAGTTCTGTCAACCCTGTGCAAAAATAACAGTGCTTATTGACTTGCAGCCAGTATGGGTTTTCATCGTTTGGATTTTTTTTGGCTTTCATAATGCTTTATGTGAAGAGATTTATGTTGCCAAATTAGTAGTGGCACAAGGGAGGGGAAATTTCACCCAGACAGCAACATCAGAAAAGAACATTACAAAAAATATTAGGAATAAATGTTGTTCAGACAAATGGAAGAAGATTGAACCAAATTTATAGATAAGATACAGGAGATTGTTGGAGTTTCCACTAGAGGAGAATCTATTACTTTTTGTAGATGAGTTTGGATAGACAGCTATTTAATTCTGTTAACTAGACACTAGTGACTGTGTTTTCTCTAGTGCTACAAATCCAGGGACTCTTGCCAGAGTTCTTGTACCAACTTGCCAAAAATGACCCATTCCCGTAAAAAAAAAATTGAGTTCTTTCCATGCTTTTGGAAGAAAATCTGTATTAAATGGTAGGCACTGCCAGCCATTCAGTGTTAGATTCCCACTATGAAAGACATCAGCACAGCAGAAAGAGTAATAGATCCATAGAGACCATCCTTTCCAGAAAGAGGGGTAGATGTGCAGGATGGATTCTGCCAAGAACAGAGCAAATACTGCATGCAGCATTCTACTGGATTCTTCTTAAAGAGATTGAAAGGAGCGTAATGTTTGACAAAATATCAGAGGAAATGTACCAGAACTGGAATATGTGATATTTGGACATTTCATCCAGAGCCGCAATTTCCAAGTTCATTTCTTACAGAATTCATGCTACATGCAGGACAGAAAAACAACTTTCATCACACAAAGCAGAACATGAAACTCTATAACTAGAGACACTGAAGATGCTTTAGTCCTTTGTTGAATATAGAGGCCTCAGTAACAGCCGAGAAATACATAGCTAGCTTTCTACAAAGTAGCATGGAATCAAAACTGGAGATCTTTTTGCTTTGAAAAACTTTAAAACAGACTTCAATTTTCATGTGCATCTTAATGTGTCACATGTCTGCAAAAGCAAGACCAAAAGTCTCCTTAAAAAAAAAGAAGTTAAATTCAACAACATCCCAAGGTGTCCAAGTGGATCCTGAGTGTTTATAATGTCCCTGAAAAAAGTGTATTGTACAGCTAAATGTGATGGAAAAAGTAAAATGGAGAGAATTTAAAAAAGAAGGTCTGACCAAGTGAAAGCCTCTTTGAGGTGCTTCTGAAGAGTTCTGCTATTCTTTACACTATCCTCTGTTATTTTCAGCAAGAGACTGCATAGTTCTCAGGCAACACAAAAGGATTGGGTTAATAACAGCAATTATACAGAACATTGGAAATAGCAGAGTAGAGAATGCTTATCTGGTTATTTCCAAAGTGTGCTCTACGTGTCTTTCTTTTGTGGTAGTGCTCAGACTCATATGAAATAGACAGGACATGAGGCAAAAATCTTTGTGAGGAGTCAGGCAGAGTGTGTGAAGGAAAAGGCTGTCAGCTACAGCCTTCTTCAAAACAATTAAATTCCAAGCAGTCTTTTTTGTTTCCTTACACGGGAAGGATGCTGCCTAGACAGGACTCATATTCAACCAGGTCCTGGAAAATGGAGCAGTGGGAAGCATTACTCTATATTGTTCTTAGAAGCGCTACTGAAGTCAATGAGTATACTCTGGGTTAGAGTTGACAGTTCATGTTACTTTGTTAACCGAACAAACTGCCTTTACTAAATTACAAGCTCTTTTCATTAAGATGTCTCTTTCCTGCCATACAGACAAATGCTGTTCTTGATTTCTTAATCTTTTCTTTTTGCTTCTGCTTTTTCTTTTTTTAATTTGTGGTCCAACACAGACATCTTAAATCTCATGGGCCAAAATGAACTTTGCTTTGACACATGTAGAGCAGCAAAACATTCCCTGGTGGGACAGTTTTCAGCTGGAATTTCTCCGGTACTTCTGCTGAGCAATGGGGAGTCCAGCAGTATGCCCTCTGATCTCCCTCCTACCTGCTGTCCTGCCTCACTGTCCCTGACCAGGGACAGGCAGTGTGCGAGCTGCCAGGGCACAGGAGCAGCCAGATCACCTGCAAGCAGTCTCCTCAGTCTCCTCTTGAGCTCCCCATTTGGTAATGTGGGCTGGGGTCCCAGGGCTCCCCAGATGATCCGAGGTCTCCGTGTTCTGAGTCCTCTGTGCTACACAGAGGCCAGATCCCTCTTGTGTAGTCCCCATAAACCCAGTGGAAGTCCAGGTTCATAGTGAAGAAAACATGTTTTTCTGGAAATTTTCTCTAGCTTATCAGTCCAGAACCCCTCATGGTGTAGGCTTTAGGGGCCCCTTTTACTTTTCGATTCACCACAAAATCACAGAAAGGTAGGGGTCAGAAGGGACCTCTGTGGGTCATCTAGTCCAACCCCTCTGCCGAAGCAGGGTCACCTACAGCAGGCTGCACAGGAGCTTGTCTAGGCGGGTCTTGAATACCTCCAGAGAAGGAGACTCCACAACCTCCCTGAGCAGCCTGTTCCAGGGCTCTGTCACCATCAGAGTGAAGAAGTTCTTCCTCATGCTTAGCTGGAACTTCCTGTGCTTCAGTTTGTGCCCATTGCCCCTTGTCCTGTCACTGGGCACTACTGAAAAGAGTCTGGATGCTTGTTTGTTAAATGTTTGTTAAAAAGTCAAGGAAAGAAAGATGAAGAAAGGTGTGCAGTGATAATGCTGCTGCTGAGGCTACATTATTTCAGGTTGTTGGAAGAATGTTCAGTCTGCCAAATTAAGCGCAGAACTACTGTCTAAATTTTATTGAAGGAATCCTTCTCAGTTTAGGAGCTTCACTTCACTAGGACAGGATCTCCCTCTGGGTATTTCCAAAGGCGTCTCCCTCTCTGCATTGTTTGTGTATATAATACAGTTGTATTTTTTTAGGCAGATTGTTTTATTAGCCACCTGACTCTTACATGCAAGTTAGAGGTATTGGAGCCCATCATTTGTCCTCTTTGGTAAAAGCACAAATGTTTCTTCTATTTAGACCTTATTAAACATCCCTATTGAAAAAGGGACGTGAAAGAAGGGCTGGATCGTCTCAGGCTGTATGAGTGTCCCTTCTCCTAGGTCCTGCAGTACTATTCACCAACATGAGCAACCTATAGATGCTTCCTTCCCAGTGTGTGTGGAAAAATAGGTTTTTAGGAATGGGTTTCCCAGCAGCTATGATGCAGATCAGGAAATGCCATAGAAGATGGTGGACTCAGGAGTCATCCAGTCATCTAGAGATGGGACCTGTAGGAATACAGGCACAGTTGCACCACACTGCAGCTTCTGCCTGGGATGGGTACCCAAGTTCCCTTTCCAGAGAAACCAGGACATAGAAAGTTAGGGCTGGTTGTCACCCAGATCTCACTCTGCTATATAGCTGATACATGACTCGCATTTGCACTGAGATGGAATTGCAAAAGGGCTCTCTGGGCCAACTATACAGACTAATGGCACAACAGTCCTGCACTGGTAATAGAGACTGGAGGGACTAGCCTCAGAGGATTTATTTGCAGACAGGGACATGAAGTCACCATGAGCCTTTAGACTCAGTGAAAGGATAGACCTCTCCAGAGAGTGAGCCATCTGACCTATTTCTTATGCACCCTCCTGGCTACCAATTATGTGATAGCTTTGTTAGTCACTGACCAAAAAGTCTGAACATTTGAGGCATGTGAAGATTTGTCCGGGGACTCGGCTTATTGGGAAGCTGACAAGGAGACTTTGTCTGAAGCATGTGCTTTGGCTTCAGCCCAAGGCTGTTGCAGAGCTTTGCTGGATGCTGCGGGTGTCCAGAGCCTTCTGTGTGTAAGCAACAATGTGGAGTCCTTGGTCCTCTGTTGCTGAGAACAAGTTTACCCCCTTTCTTCCCAGCCTGCTTCCTCCAAATGAAGATCAATCTATAAAGGGGGAAACTGGGACAGAGTGACATCTCCAACCCCAGCTGCCTTAAGCTTTAAAGAACTCTGGTGATAACACAAGGTACAGTTGGCAGATTATACCACTGCACTAGACTATTTTGTTGGTTTGGGGTTCTTTTATGAGGATGTGAAATTAAGTTAGTCTGAACATTCTTTGGCAGTGTGTAAAATTTTTTGTTACTAGTGCACTCAACATCAATACAGAGGCAAATAATCATTTAATACACATTTAAAAATCCATGGGCTACTTTCATCGTTAGTAGGATCAAGAAAATGCCTTGTACTTCATTCAGCTTCCTCTGTGCAGCAATTCACATGAAATACTCAACAGTGGCGAGATTCTCAGGTGTATCTGGTTTTAAACGCTGCTGTTCCTCTTGTCTGCCCAGGCAAAGAAGTAGGAAAACTGTGTGATATAACTGAACAGCAGTAACAGTGATGAGTAATGACACTGTCTTTATGAGTAGTTAACATGTAGAAGAAAGGATGACAATAAAAAATAAATATTGAGTGCATACTCATCTGCACAGATTTCTACTGAAAAGCAGTGCTGTGGTAGAGTATGAAATGATGTTGCTGTTTTCCTGAGCTCTCCAGTAAAGCCCGGGATGAAATCCTACCTGGAGCTCAGCAAGTTCCTCTGCTCTTTTTAATATTCTTGTTCTGTACAGAAAATTACTGTGTAAAAAATAAAAAGTATAATTTTATTATCCTATGGTCTTCCCCTGATGTCTCCAAAACTCATTGCACTTTGTCTATGCTATTTCCATTATCAACTATCTGATAGCTGATAAGTAAATGTAAGTCTATCCCTTCCAATAAAAAGGAAAGTAAAAGCTTGTTATTAGTAAAAGCTTTCTCTTTAAAAGACATTCAGCGTTATAACTCTGAGATTTCCCTTGGTGACTGTTAAAGAAGTGAGCTGCCTACTGGCATCCACACTCCTGAATTAGAGGTGTTGCCGCCTATATAGTGCACAGGAGCCCTGAAAAAAACACATCTAACCTGGCAAGAAATGCGGTGGGAGGAATGTCACTATTGCCTCTCAGGATCAGGGGTGCTAATGTCCGTCCTGGACACTAAATTGATAGCTTCACAAAGCAGGAGAGTGAATTTCTAAATATCGTTATTTAATGTACTGAAATTCCCAAGTGAAATCCCCCCAAATCAGCCATCTTGCACCGTGGCCCTAGAAACAAGGGTAAAGAGGACTTTCTTCCCTTTCCTCCTTCTCCTCAGCCCAGAAACAAGGGATAATCATTCCAAGTACGCACAGGAGACCCAAGCAGCATGCACCAAATACCCTCTCATCTTTGAAGCAGGTTCAGGTATCTTCAGCTGGAGAGGAGAAATGAACCTGAGACTAGCACAGCCTTGGAAGGTGTGTTGACTAGGAGATTACCAGATATAATAGCAGCAAGTGAGACAGACAAAGCCTCACTTCCCCTAGACCAAAGGTCCTCATAGCTGCACTCTGAAGACGTGAGTCTCATTTAAGTCCTGAAGGTGGAATATGTGTAGGAATATGTGTATATCTTTATTGGGGACTTAATCATGTAGCTGCTTAGCACTAGTGTGGTGAGGAGTATTCTGGTCATGCCCAAGGAGAGGTGTCTAAATGTCATGGGACCTTTACAAGACCAAGAAAGTCTGTGTGATACCTAGTGAAATAGCAATGTTGGAAGTCTAAGTAGGATCCAGATCAGGCATGTTACGCATTCCTAAGTCCTTTTGTGAATCTAGTATCCTAAATATAATGACAGTTGGCATTCCTCCATCTTAAAGTTTTTTTTTTTTTTAGATATGTATATATAGATATAGATATATAGCATATAAAATATACATATATTTCTTGGCACTCTGAAAGTTTCGTCCTCCCATTCCAAATCCTTTCTCAAGTCACCCTCCTTCTGGGTAACACAAATATAGTAGTTGTGACCCACGAAATCTTATCCCTTGCTCTACATCTTTGGTTGCTCTGTTGAAGATATGGTTGCTCTGTTTAAGATCTGTACATGCAGAAGATGCAAAGACAGCTGTTATTTTGTTCCCAAAACATTGGAGACTGTTGTGGAGAGATACTGCACAGATTTCTCTCATTGCTACATTCATGCTGCTCTTTCAGCTTGATTTTTTCTTGCCTTAATCTTCCCTCTCCAACAGCTTAAAATTACTGTGTTTTCTCCTTATAATCTTATAAATTCCACTACTGCATGGTGGATTCTTCTTTATAGACTACATATATATTTAGCACAGTGTAAAATAATGATACCACAATTCATTTAGTTAAAACAGTGAATGCAGGGAAAACAGTATAGGCTCAATTCTATTGCATCAAAATCTAGGATGACTTTACCTGAAGCATATTGCTCCTCAACTCTCTGTGCAGGCGTTGGAACGTGGTAGGTACCTTCCTAGAGTGTTTGTCTTCTCCTAAAATCTGAATTACTCTTAGAGGTGCCTACAATTAATCACGGGCAGCATCAAAGTCTGGGACTTAATACCCTCAGTTAGGTGTCTTTTACATTAAAGGAAAGAACTTAGATTTTAGATGCCCATGCTGCTAGCTGCTCCATACAGCATCCTATGTCAGTGTGGTATCTCAATAAAACAGATAACCAGAGGCTTGCATGCAGACCTAGAGCCTTTGCACATTTTGCTGGTAGTTATGCTACTGTAGATGTAACAATAAATGAGAATAATAAACAAATAACTGCAGAAACACAGTATGTTTTCTCCCTGTTGGACAGCTAGCCAAATTTCATTTATCACTGCTGTTAATACCAATAACTCCTTTCTATTCACAGGAATTGCTCTTGATTCAGCTTGATATAATTATAAAAGAATCTGTCCTGTTCTCCGGGGTCTTTTCAGATTCAGAGTTTTCAAAGAAATCAGGTGTTGCCATTATCATTTTCATACACTTTTCAACATGATGCGCTATGTTCAGTCTGATGAAACACTGCATCATTACAGTAGTAGGGAACAACATGACAAAATTATTTCTTACACAGCCCTGCAAGTGACTGATTACTCTTATTACTGGGATATGGAAATGACAGAAAAGAAAAATATCCAAAATTTTGCCAGTAAATCATATAGAAACTGACAGGTATAATTATTTTATGTACTTGAAAGGAATTCAAAATCTCCAAAATGAAGAGTTCTATAAAGAGAACAGATGTTTTAAAATGAAAAAAAAAGGAAGAAATCTGCTTCTTAACATAGTAGCAGCTGGTGTCCTGCAATTACATTCTGCACATCGGATTCTGTGAATCTTACAGCCTGCTTACATATGGTTTTATCATTGTGCAATGTGCATTTAATATTCTAGAATATTTTTATTTTTATATAGCAAAAGGAAGGTGTGAGCTGAGACTTCAAAGCTGAGTGTTTGTGCTGGTGTGTGCAGACAGCAGAAAAAGTAGCTTTCCTGTACAGACTGTTTGAAGATATAGGGCTAAGATGCAGAAAAGCTGGATGCCAGTTCCTTCGGACAGATCTTGAGGGTGGTTTGATCTACATCTGCTTTCAGTTAAAGCTAGTTAATGATAGCTGTTTGACGATTTCTGTTTTCACAAATGAGAATCAACTTGCCTTGACTAAGCTGCTGGCAACTCAAATGAGTGTTTCAACCTAGGGTCCTCATTCTCCCTCTACAAAACCAAAACATTACTTCTTTAATGAAATGTGCATTGCACCTTTTTAGGTTCCACGGTTACCGAGGACAGTTTGCAGGCATATTTTTAACTATCACTGTGTGGGAGCTGGGCTGCACAATTTAGGCACTTCACCTGTCTCTAAAATTCAGCTACACAGTGGAGCACATTTAAAGCAACTACTGGTGTTGTTTGCATAGACAAAAGACAGATAAAGCACTTCCGTGGCCCTCCAAAGGTATGTCTCATATGAATACATAAGCCCTCCCTCTCAAGGCTTTCAGGGTCACCTGCCATGGAGGCAATCGATATAGCAGGTATCTACTTTAAGAAAAAAAAGCCTCGTTGTATTTTGGACACCCACTAAGGTCCTAAGTCAGAAAAAGGGAATGGCACCCCCTAACTCAGGTGTGCTCAGCAGCCGGGAGAGAAGTTGTGGGCAGCTTGTACCAGAATCTCTTCTTACAGGGTGTAGTCCCTGTTCAGTCTTTGAGGCTGTCAAATTCATCAGGCGTCTGAGCTTCATTTGGCTCTGAGGTACAGCAATACCGACAAGAAATAGTTGTTCATTTAGGTTTTGTTCTTCGACAGGGAGAGTTAAAAGTGAATATAGGAAGGCTTTTGATATCTCTGAAATATTAATTCTATTCACTGCAACACAGAGGCAAATGAAGAGTGTGGTGACAGCCTGGAAGCCTGAAAATTCAGTCGACAAAGTAGAACTACCAGTACTGCGTGAGGTGTTCCTTATTTTTCTTTCTAGAGTGGGTGGAAGACAAAAGTTAGACTGACCCGTGATCCTCTCTCATGAATGCTGTGAGCATTGGTTCCTATGTGCACCATCACCATTTGTTTAGCTTAGGACCTAAAAGAAGAGCAGAACAGACTTCAGGAATATTTCTTCTTGGACAAGGAAGGGAAGATGTAACAATACTGCAGCCTTCTGCAAATTTGTGTTTATATTGTCAGATATTGTATTTCATGTACAAGAAGGGGGGAAAGAACCTCTTTCAAGGCAAACTTCTGCTTTGTCATTTCAACATGAAAGAAGCACTGAGGTTCCCTAAACCAAGAGGATCTATCATTTGAGATACTCCAGGGTGTGCAAGACATTCACGTGGGTCTGGCACATATGACAAGTGTCACTGAAGACTCATGCCATTCTGTAGTAGCAGCTGAAGCCAATACCAGAGAGTGTGCCAAAAGGCACTATAAAGGTACCCTGTCCTTTCCTGGACACCATCATCTAGCAATTTCTTCTCATCAGCAAAAATCAAACCCAGAATGTCCTGTCTGGGCGCTGTGAACTGCAGAGGGCTTCTCAGAGAAAAGGATCCAAATCGTGTCAGTGCTGGTGGCCAGTGGGGAGCCAGGAGCTGTGGAACCACAGCCATTCAAGGGAAGCCTTAGGAAGATTTGCCATAGTTTCTGAAAAGGAGGAATACTACTTTTCAGAAATAGTATAAATGGTATCTCAGTGATGTTTATGTGTTATTTAGACGTTTCCATGTCTTGCTTATTATGTTGCAGAACTGGAGGATGCTTTGATTATATAGTAGTATGTCAGATGCTTGTTCGAATAGTAATATTGAATTCATATTGAGCTCCTGAAGCCTTTGCATTTCCCACTGCTTTGACACTACCCACCCATCAAGAGTACTAATTAGAGGGAAAATATAGCTCACACCAGTCATTCATTTTTATATAGCACCCCTCGGCACAAGCTTCCTAATGTCCTTTTCTCTCATTAAAATCCAATCAACTAAAAGTATTTATTAAGTAACCCATGAAATAAATTCTTAATTTTAGAACAAAAGGATATGAGGGCTATTGCCTGTTTGAAATACTTCCTAACAATGTACTCTGGAAAAAGAAGAGACACATGTATCTTCAACTCATTGGAGAGACCCTGAGAAAAGAGCCTCCCCCAAAGGATGGCTGGTGTTTCATTGCCTCCGTACCTGTTCCTTTTCCACCATGCCTTCTCCACATTTATGATTGCAGCTTTGGAAGAAGCAAGTGAAAATAAAAGACCAAATCAATGACAAGAATGAGAAGTATATTAAAAAAAAAAAGAGAACACTTAAATAAGAGAAAATAAATGAGTCTTTGCTGATACCAGGTGCAGTGACAAAGTAATTGTTTCAGAGAATGCTCCTGTCAGAAAACCTCTTTGTTACAAAGGAAAGGAGAGTGGGAAGACGACAGCACCAGATGTTATATTTGCAATCTTATTTGTCAAATAGTCTTACTTGTTTTCACCTATGTAATGCATTCGTTTAAACCTATGCACCGTTGTGGAAGTGTGCAACACATCGACAGCTGGAAGCAGTGGTAGGACTTGGCTTGCCAATGCTGACGGACCACACCAGCACATCAGAGAGGTGCATTGTCACTTGTGTGGTCACAGAATGAATAGGACAGTGGCATGGGGGCACATTGGTTCCTTTGCCTGCCCCCAAAACAACCCCTGTAAATGCCAGTCAGTTTCTTTAAATCCCCTTTGAAACACTGATTGTAATCTGAAGAGGGGTCTTGTTCTGTGGAAATGAGGGTTTTAATGTGGATGCTTGTAGGATCAAAGCCACTTTTGTTTGGGCTTGGTGAATTTACCTTGCTTTCTCTTCGTGTACATTCCTCTTTGGAGCATTAAAGGCTTCTTCCTGGTCTAGCTATCACCTGGTGGTGTTGATGGAGAGATGTCATTTGGATTTCCAGTTTTTCAGCTGTGTTTCAATAAACAGTACATAAGTCTGGTGCTGGCTCAGTTGCACGAAGGAGAATACGGGTGGATTGAAACGCCTGTCTGTGCAACAGCACATGCCAGGCAGCCTGACTAACAATGTCAATTATTAAAATCAGAAAAGTCTATATAAACAAGGCTTGCTGTCACAGGGTGCAGCAACGGCATTATAGCAGTAATGTTGATTTCTACCCTAAGAAGTTTAAGGCGGAATAAGTAGATGAATATACTGGGAGACATTTTCTGTTAGGATCTCTGACAATAGAGCTGTTACCACTGCAATAGTCCTGCATCTTTCTTGTTTACCAAAGCAGCACCCTGGCTAAACTATTATCTGGGAGAGGAAGGAGGAGTGCAGTCTTCACCATGCTTACAACCTTCTAAATTTTTAAAGAAGGAAGCTCCGTGGGACAATGGTCTAGATACTGCAAGGAGCACATTGAGATATGGACCTCCTGGGATCCTCCTTGTTTAAATATTTTATTGTTCTACTGTTTTTTATCCTTTATTTCAGATAAAAATATATTTTTCATTGTTCAACTAGCTTTTGTTAACCCAGTCTTCTGTGTCTTCCAGCTACTTCAGGAAAATCTCAAATAGTAGAAAGGACAGAAAAGTAGTCATAATTAGAAAGTGACCAAGTGACACTGCAAAACAGAGAGGAGAAATATTGCTATTATTTACACATGTTATGTTGCAAGGATTAACGGTGCTGCATGAGGCCAGGTGAGGGCAGAGTTTTACCCTGGATATGATTCTAATCTGAGAACATGGTTTCTGATGCCCTTGTCTTAGACTGGTGAAAGAACATTCACATAGGGTAATGAAAGATATTTGCAGTAGGGAGACAGGACTCCAGCAAATATGGTAGTTTATCAGCACATTCTACATCAGACCCAGTGAAACAAATGTCACGTTAGGGCTACCACTTAGCTATCACCTGGGGCAATCAGGGAATCTAAGCGGAAACCGAATGAAACAAAGCTACTAACGGCATTACAACTGACAGTGGTTATAATCCAAGCTGTATTCTGGCATCTGAACTGGCATACAGCTTGGATGCTGAATAGTATCAAATATACAAGGATCTGTTGTGGCTGCTGCAAACATGCCTCAAGAGAAGGGAATGTTTTTTATCAACTTAGTCTTTTTTTGTTCTTATGACAGGATCAAGTGAAACTATCAACATTATTTTCCCTGTCAAATATTTCACATGTTTTGGAGCCTTTAGTCCCAGTTTAGAAGCTAGGCAGCCTTGGCTTCACTTACCAGTTCAGTTCATACTCTCTCCACAGACAAATCTTCACCAATTCAAACCATCAATTAAACGCATCCATCCCTACTTACAGCCGCCTGCCCAAACTGGCAACAGCAGCCACTTCTGCTGGAAGAATAAAATGTTTCTGCCGGAAGAAATGAAGAAAAGCTCCAATTCTGTCATATCTTGTGTCTGGATGAGGAAGAGCAGAGGTGTCGCAGAGGAGAGGCCAGGGCATTGCCCAACCACACACAGGAGTACGACTGGAAGTGCAAATGCTGGTCGTGGCTGCCCAGAAAGCTTCCTCCAAAGTAATGACTGGAGCACTGTGTGCAGTCCTGGGCACTCAAGTGCAAGAAGGACATGGAAGTACTGGAGCAAGTCCAGCAAAGGACTACAAAGATGGCGAAGGGACTGTAGCATCCCTCAGATAAGAAGAGGCTGGGACAGTTTAGAGTGGAGGAGAGAAGGCTCCTGTGCCTGATGGGGCACTAAGGGATATGGAGCCAGGCTCTTCTTAGTGGTATTCAGTGAAAGGCCAAGAGGCAGTGGGCACAAATTCAAATACAGAAAATTCCACTTCAATGTAGGAAAAAACTTCTTACTGTGAGAGTGGTTAAGCACAGGATTAGGTTGCTGAGAGAGGCTGTGGAGTCCTTGTCCTTGGAGATATTCAAATCCCAACTGGACACAGACCTGGGTAACCTTCTCTAGCTGGCCCATCTCTGAGCAGGGGGTTGGATCGGATTATCTCCTGCCAGCCTCAACCTTTCTTTGATTCTGTGAAATATAGAGCACACTAAATAAGCTCAATTAATGCTACACGTCGACCCACCTGTTCCAGAATACAAATATTTCTCCCTTAACTACATGGATCTAAATGACACAGCCTAGAGTTGCTCCCTCCTCCAGATGAGTCCTATGGCTGAGACATACGAGCCCCTGGAGCTGCTCTGCTCTGAGTCCTGCCTGGTGGCAGCAGAACACGAGCAGTCACTTTTTCGTCTGCAAAAATTCCAAAGGGGAAAGTGGGCTAGAACGAATAAGACTAATATTGCGGTCTTGGCCCTGGCACTGGCCTTTGTGCACACCACGCAGCTGCTCTGCATCCCCAGAATGGCTGCAGGATGCCTGCAGTCTTGACCTCCTGAGGTGGGTGATGGACTCCTTCAATGTGCAGTAGATGTGGGGTAGTCACCCCTGGCAGGAAAAAGGGACAGCAAAGCATGGCCTCTCCCACACTATTTCTGCTCACAGGGCACTTGTGTCTAACTAACCATCCTCCCAGAGAAATCCCTGTAAGGATGAACAATTTCTCGGAGATTCCTGGGTACCCCTCTCTCAGGAAAGTCGCTGGGCATCAGGCACTTCAGTAGGAATGGAGGGTTAAATGACTCTAAGAACTTGCTCTCACCCCATGATTGCGAGCATGGAGAAAAAGAAAGAAGGAGAGACACAGTACAATTATGTTTTATTAGATCCTCACTTTTCTTTTTGCCGGGTTTTTAAAGGCAAGAGCCTTAGAGTGAAAGAGGGAATGAGTCACTGCAATAACTTCTCATTAAACTAATGACAAGAGATATAAACAGAGGGAGCTCACTTGGCTAATGTTCCTACCATCCGCAGTGCTAAGGCATAGGAAATTAAACCAGAAAAAAGTCATGTAGTGTGCCTTGGACTGGGTGTTCAATTAACCTTAAACTGGAAATGTTAACATTTGATTTGAAAACAATGGTTAGGCATTTGCACCAGGTGCCCTGTAGCTGGATAAGGTGAAAAAGAAGTAAAATCAAGTATCAAGCTCTGTTGTTTGCACTTTTGAGTGAATATGCACTGGGTAGTAGCACCTGTGTTGAGCCACATTTCCAAAGGCAGTGAGTTCCTTGCTGTTCTCATTGCTCTCTTTTTAATACCAAGCCAATTACCCAGAAACCTCCTTGGGTTATAGTAGGTGTTGAACACTTCTGAAAAATACCTGCTCAGTAAAAGCCATTATTTGCCAGTCTGACTCTATAAAAATCAACCCGACAGAAAAAATAAATTCTGAAGGACCCTATGGTAAAATCGCTCTTCAGAGAATACTCCATTTTCAGTAGAGAAGCAGATATGAATGATCCTCATCCAATTCAAAGAGATTAAAAAGGCAATGAGATGTTAATCTTCAGAAAATATCTTACAGCAAAACTGTTCTAGCTCTACAGCATCAGGCACAGACTGCAGGAAGAATAAGATCTTTTGGTACTGAGAAAATAATACAGAATATTTTTTTAAAATTGCAAACACTTGACAGTGTTCAAAACAGATCCATTCTCAGCAGTGTTTCCTAACTAATATTCACTAACTTTTTAAATTGAAATTTTTAATTGAAGTGAATGAAAAATACAATCATTATTTTGAAACATTTTAATAATATTTTATTTAAATGGGGATTGGAAGTTTCTGATATCCTTGACAAAAATGTGGACATAGCAGTATTGATGCCAACTAGTTTTTAAGCAAAGAATTGGAGATCAAGGTTTTTCTAGCAGCAACTCTATGTAATTGGGTAAGATCTCAGTCCTTTCTGCCTGATAATTTTAAGTTTTGGAGCAATTGACGTTGAAACATCTGTTAGAGCTTTGGCAAAAAAACCCCACAACAACATACCCTTTTGTCTCATAAAACCCTTAAAAATAGCTGAAACTTCTTCAGCTCCATGGCTAACGTAAAGGAAATGATGAAATACATTCATTTCATCTGCTTTGTGCAAAGGTCAAGGTTTTACAGAGAAAGAAGAATAATTTAGGATGTTAACTATGTTTGTAACAGGCAATCAGGAGAACTTAACAACAGAAAACAGAAAGGGCAGAATGTTGAAAACACTAAAAACTCTATAGAAATGTAAGGCTGACACAAAACAGCCCGACAAATTAAATTACACAAATATTGTATGGGATCACAAAAATATTGTAAGGGATCAGCCCATTAAATTTATCCATTACCAATTGCATGATATTTCTAAATGATAAAACACGGGAGCTGAGCAGTCATTTATCCCTGGCACTGCTCAGCATGCTGTAGAAGTACAAGTAGAAGAATGACTTTTACGCTGAGTAACCCTCACTAATAAACAAGACCATTATCCTGGCAGTGCAAAAAATAATTACAAGTAGTTGAAGCTGGGTGGGTGGCTGGGTGGGGGTTTGAAAATAGACTGTAATGGAGATATTTTTGAGCCTGGAGGTACAAATAATTTTCTCCACTGGTTTCTAGAGAGAGCTGTTTCAAAACTGGTAGCTAAAAATAAAAGGGCAACATTACTACTAAACACCATCAAGCTTCTTTATTAAGATGCAAATAAACTCTAGATGTTACAGATGACGATTTCTGCTATTTTCAGTTCTTTGCCAAATTTGAATATCTTGGACCAATAGTTTTCACGAGAAAGAAGTGCCTTAGTTTGAACACGTTTGTTTAAGCTCTAATACTGTTCAGCCTTTTCTGAGAGAGGGATTAAGGAAAAATATGTTTTCTTTTGCTCATCACAAGTCTTACAATGCTTTTTGATCGAATGTTCTAGCACCTCCATGGGACACAGCCAAGATGACATTCATCTACGTAGACTTGGTGTCAAAGCTGTTCTTTCTGCAGTCCCTGTGCACCTTTATTGCCGTCTCAGCTTCCGTCTTAGCTAAGGCTGATGTGTTCAACGCCTGCTTTGCCACTGTCTTCACTATCTAGATCTCCCAGACCTCTGTGTTTATTGAAAGGGTTAAAGGAGGAGAGGAAGGAATGGGAGCACAAAGGAGTCAGGGACTACTTGAGAGAACATGAGCAACAGAAGTGTCTGTAGCTGACGAGTTGCATCCAGTGATGATTAGAGACCTGTCAGATGTCTTCACAAGGCTTTTCTCTATCACATATGAAAGACAGTGCAAACTGAGGGAGATCTGCAACACCTTAGGAAGGGCAGCCATTTTTAAAAAAAGGCCAAAAGGGACTACAAGTTGATGAACCTCACTGCAGTCATCTGGAAAATCTTGAAGCAAATCCTCTTGGAGCATATTTCTGGTCACATAAGCAAGAAAAATGTGATGGGGAACATAATCAGCATGGATTTACCATGCATAAGTCATGCACCATCTCTCCTGACCCCCCTGGTACCTTTCTGTGATAAAATAACTAGATTTGTGGGTTAGAGGAGAGGAATGGATTTCATCTACCTTGATTTTAGCATGGCTTTTTAGTATCATGCAGTATTTTTGTATCCAAGTTGAGACATAAGTTTTGGATGAGTGGGCAGCTAAAGAGTATAAAAATGGTTGGATGATCAGGATCAGTTAATCGGCTGTACTCTGCCAAGATGCCTGTAACAAGCGAGATACTGCAGGGGTCCTCTTCTCTTACGATCTGTCCTATATAACAGCTTTACCAGAGACCTTGGAGAGGTGCAGAGCTGATAGGTTGAGGGAATGGATCATTCCTCCTTTAATCAGCACCTCTTTATCGGGTGTGCATGGCAAGGTTTTGGTAGCGGGGGGGCTACAGGCAGAAGCTGCTACAGGTTTCCCCTATGTCTGATAGAGCCAATGCCAACCAGCTCCAAGACAGACCTGCTGCTGGCCAAGGCCGAGCCCACCAGCAATGGTGGTAGCACCTCTGTGATAACATAGTTAAGAAATGGGAAAAAAAGCTGCAGGAGAGAGAGGAGTGAGAATATGTCAGACAAACAACTGCGCAGACACCAAGGTCAATGAAGAAGCCAGGAAGGAGGTGGTCCAGGTGCTGGAGCAGAGATTCCCCTGCAGCCCGTGGAGAAGACCGTGGTGAGGCAGGTTGTTCTCCTGCAGCTCATGGAGGTCCATGGTGGAGCAGACATCCACCTGCAGCCCGTGGAGGACCCCACACCAGAGCAGGTGGAAGCCTGAAGAAGGCTGTGACACCATGGAGAGTCCATGCTGGACCAGGCTTCTGGCAGGACTTGTGACCCCGTGGGGGTCCCACACTTGGAGCAGTTTGTTCCTGAAGGAACAGGGACACGTGGAAAGGACCCACAGTGGAGCAGTTTGTGAAGAACTGCAGCATGTGGGAAGGACCCACACTGGAGAAGTTCCTGGAGGACTGTTTCCCATGGGAGGGACCCCACGCTGGAGCAGGGGAAGAGAGTGAGGATTCCTCCCCCTGAGGAGGAAGGAGTGGCAGAGACACTTGTGATGAACTGATGATAGCCCCCATTCCCTGTTCCCCTGTGCCACTCGGGGGGAGGAGGTAGAGAATTTGGGAGTGAAGTTGAGCCTGGGAGGAAGGGAGAGGTGGGGCGAAGATGTCTGGAAGGTACTGAGGTCTGTCTGGGGGAGGATGAAGAAAGAGTCGAGAGTTTATGGGTTAGAATTAGGGGACAGGTTCATAAGGGTGACGCTATTGTGGATGTGTACTACAGGCCACCTGACCAGGATGAGGAAGTTGATGGGGCCTGCTACAGGCAGCTGAAAGTAGCTTCACAATCACAGGCCCTGGTTCTCATGGGGGACTTCAACCACCCTGACATCTGCTGGAAAGACCACACAGCCAGGCACACGCAGTCCAGGAAGTTCCTACAGAGCAACAATGATAACTTTCTGATGCAAGTGGTGGAGGAATTAATAAGGAGGGGCATGCTGCTGGACCTTGTACTGATGAACGAAGAGGGACTGGTTGAGGATGTGAAGGCTGGAGGTACACTCGACTGCAGTGACCATTAAATTGTCGAGTTCAGGATCCTGCATGGAGGAATCAGGGCAATAAGTAGGATCAAAACCTTGGACTTCAGGAGAGATAACTTTGGCCTCTTCAAGGAGCTACTGGGAGGAATCCTGTGGGTCAGGGCTCTACAAGGTAGGGGGGGTCCAAGAGTGCTGGTTGCTATTTAAGCATCACTTCCTCCGTGCTCAGGAGCGCTGCATCCCCCTGAGCAAGAAATCTAGCAAAGGAGGCAGGAGACCCAAATGGATGAGCAAGGAGCTTCTAGCGGAGCTCAGGTGGAAGGGAAAGGTCCATGGAACATGGAAAGAGGGACAGGCCACTTGGGAGGAGTACAGGAATGATGTCACAGCATGCAGCGATGTAACGAGGAATGCTAAGGTCCACCTGGAATTGAAGGTGGCAAGGGATGTCAAAGACAATAAGAAGGGCTTCTGCAAGTACATCACTAACAAACGAAAGACTAGGGAAAATGTGGGGCTGCTGTTGAACTGGTGTCCTGGTGACAGAGGATGCAGAGAAGGCAGAGCTACTGAATGCCTTCTTTGCTTCAGTGTTTAGTGCTAAGGCTGGCCCTCAAGAATCCAGTCCCTGGAGGGAATAGAGGAAGCCTGGCAAAAGCATGACTGTCCCTTGGTTGAGGAGGGTTATGTGAGAGGTCATTTAAGCAATCTGGACGCCCACAAATCCATGGGCCCTGATGGAATACACCCACAAGTGCTGAGGGAAGTGGCAGATGTCATCGCTGAGCTACTGTCCATCATCTTTGACAGGTCCTGGAGGACAGGAGAGGTGCCTGAGGACTGGAGAAAGGCCAGTGTCACTCCAATCTTCAAAAAGGGCAAGAAGGAGGACCCAGGGAATTACAGGCCGGTCAGCCTCACTTCCGTCCCGCTAAAGATGATGGAGCAACTCATTCTGAATGTCATCGTCAAGCAAGTAGAGGAAAAGAAGGTTATCAGGAGAAGTCAACATGGATTCACCAAAGGGAAATCATGCCTGACCAATCTAATAGCTTTCTGTGATGGCATGACTGTCTGGGTAGATGAGGGGAGAGCAGTGGATTTTGTCTACCTCGACTTCAGCAAGGCTTTGGACACTGTATCCCATAACATCCTCCTAGGGAAACTCAGGAAGAGTGGGCTGGATGAGTGGTTGGTGAGGTGGATTGAGAACTGGCTGAATGGCAGAACTCAGAGGGTTGTCACGAGCGACGTGGAGTCTAGATGGAGGCCTGTAATGAGTAGTGTCCTCCAGGGGTCAGTACTTGGGCCAGTCTTATTCAACTTCTTCATCAGTGACCTGGGTGAAGAGTTAGAGTATACCCTCAGCAAGTTTGCGGATGACACCAAACTGGGAGGTGTGGTGGATACACTGGAAGGCTGTGCTGCCATTCAGAGAGACCTGGACTGGCTGGAGATTTGGGTGCAGAGGACGTTGATGAAGTTCATCAAGGGCAAGTGCAGGGTCCCGCACCTGGGGAGGAACAACTCTATGCACCAGTACAGGCTCAAGGTTGACCTGCTGGAGAGCAGCTCTGCGGAGAGGGACCTGGGTGTCCTGGTGGACGACAGGTTAACCATGAGCCAGCAGTGTGTCCTGGTTGCCAAGAAGGCAAATGGGATCCTGGGGTGCACTAAGAGTGTGGCCAGCAGGTCGAGGGAGGTTCTCCTCCCTCTCTACTCTGCCCTAGTGAGGCCCCATCTGGAATATTGCATCCAGTTCTGGGCTCCCCCGTTCAAGAAAGATGAGGAACTACTGGAGAGAGCCCAACTTAGGGCTACGAAGGTGATGAGGGGACTGGAACATCTCTCCTACGAGGAGAGGCTGAGGGAGCTGGGCTTGTTCAGCCTGAAGAAGAGAAGGCTGCGAGGGGACCTTATAAATGCTTACAAATATCTGAAGGG
>Ga0065711_1005732_pt1 | contig 24647 bp, 10 predicted proteins | sample Hoacrofraction12_FD_59098 | JGI IMG/M metagenome (GOLD analysis project Ga0065711, IMG submission 59098) | Hoatzin crop microbial communities from Cojedes, Venezuela - Epithelial fraction 12 v2 (version 2) | ecosystem: Host-associated > Birds > Digestive system > Esophagus > Crop | place...
GACCCCCCCCCCCGCCAAAAAACGAGCGGCCAGCAGCGCTTCCCCGACACGGCGAGCCAAGGAGCCACACGACGCCCTTCTCAAAACCGCTCGTCTCAACTTGGCGCCTGCTCTGCGGTTGCCTTGTCGCGAGTGTGCATGTTTTAAGAAATGCCACCCGGTTTGGTCGTGCGGCCGTGCGGCGGCTCCCAGGCACGGCGTCCTTCCGCAGCGGGCCGCCCGGGCCCCGGCGTGTCGGACATCGCTCTGCCGACGGTCGTGCACGGCCCCAGCCAGGCCTGCCTTCGCCCCACGGCTGGGGACGCGTGGGGTGCGACGGCGAAAGGCACTGCGGGCACAGCCTGCGGGCGTCCCGGCCCATCCCCAAGCCTGACCGCCGGCGATGAACCAGGGCTGCAAAGGCAGAAAGTCTCCTTTGATGAGCTAGCTGCAAAGTGAGGGGGGTTTTCTCAGCAGCTGAGAGCGTATGGTCAGCATTATACAATATTTTTGGAAAGAAGACGGCAGAATCCTGAGCCATTTTTGAAGCGACTGTTTATACACACAGACGTCAACGCGTGTCCCCGGAGGCTCTGGCTTTGTTACGGTCGTTCTTGGCTTTACATCTTGGACAAGAGATCTGGACCTTTCCAGTGATGCGTGCCACGTGAACAGGGTTTTCCTGAATCCTGCTGCCTGGTACAAGACCTGATTTTCCAAAATACAGGGTGAATTTATTGTGAAGAGCTCGATTTGGGACTGCTTCCTCTGACTGGCCAGCCATTCTTGTGGATGTGTTTGCTCTTCCCCGCGACACGCAGAGTGAGTGAGCTGGAAAAAGGGTAGGCAGAGCGAGTCGGGATAGCATGGCCACAGGGACGGTCATCAGAGGTAGCATCTAGCATGTGTTTGAGATTGATAATATTCAGCTATGCTTGCTGGAGCAAAGCCAAGTAGCTTCCAAAAGCAGCACGAAGCAGCCTGTCAGAGGGCTCCTGTACAAATCTGGACCGACGTGTAACCATATTCTAGCATGTTACTGCACGTTATGCATTGGAGAGGCACAGTTTGCTGTACTAGTTGTGTCTTTTACAGTGTCCTTGTCCTCTCATTACCCTCCAGGTCTTCTCTGGTTTTGCGGGGAGCCTTGGGGACGAACAGTATCTGCTTAGCCCAGTGCAGAAAATCTTGCTTAGGGAAGCTTGGCAATGGACTAACAATATTTGCAGCTGTGTGAACAGGTAGAACTTTGTCCTGACTGCAGCTACTCTCTTGGGATCTTTGTATTTTGGTATATTAGTGATTAAATGTCATTTCCCCTGCGCAGCGGAGCAGTAAGAAAGAAGGCTGTGTGGGTGATGTAGATGGTGGCATCTAGTACATCTGCCAGCAGAAAGAGAGAAACGAGGGGGGATCTGAGAGCTGCCCTGGGCCCCTGGCCCTCCACGAGGACCGTAAGCTGGTGAAGAGCGTAGATGCGGCTCTGATGGGCTCTAGCCTCGTGCTGCGGGATGCCCCCGCACATAGAAGGAAAAACCTTCCTCTCTCTAATACAATGACCAGCATCAATTTTATATAGACAGTAGCGCATGGTCCTATGCAGAGATTACTGGCCGTAATTTTACATAACCTTTAGTTACATACGTAATATTCGATAACATAGGTAACATTGCCTATAGTTATGTAGCAAACATGAACAGTTTCTGAGTAGAATGTGATAAGTACAGTTTATTCTTTTAAACCAAGGTCTCGTACTGTAGAAGAATGGGCTGGTTTAATTAAATCAGTTTAATGTCCTGCTGTCAAACCGCTGTAAAGACTTGAAGAGTTGGGTTAACCTCCTGTCTATGTCAATAAAGCACAAGTTCATTGAAGTCTGCTGATATAACTTAATCTGACAGAGGCAAGAAATAAAAACTGTTTGCATCTACACTGATGAGGAGTTGGCTTCAAATAGCCAGATCAATTTTTAGAGATTTGTGTTAAATGGATGCATTTTGTTAGCAGAGACAGGTCCAACGGTATTACAGCTGTTCATAGATGCAGGCTTTCTCTCTGTCGTGTTTCTCTCTCTTGCTGTTAAAGTCTTGATGGCTGAAGTACTTTCTCCAGTTATTTAGTAAATTTCCACAGTGATGGTCCGCAGCAGAAAACGTCACGTGGCTGTTGCAAACTGCTCAGCCTTGGTCCTCGCCTGCAGTGACCTGATCTGCGATCTTCGACAGCTCATCCTGACCTCTGGGTGCCTGCCTGTTCTTCTGTCTCACCGGGGGAAGCAGGGCTGCGGACGGCGCGGGGGAGATGTTGCTCGGCGGAGGTCGGGCAGGAGCTCGGAAGCACAGCTGAGACCGGACCCTCCCTCTCCTGCTGCTCGGTTCAGGCTAGCTGGGCATCGGAAGACTTTATTAAGCAGATGATAAAGTAACTTTTGGTAAACTTGCAAGCACTCTGCGTCTTCCAAATGAGAGCCCGATTCCACAGCCTTTTTTAGGCAAAGTTTTCACTAAAGAGAACAAATGCTTTGTATTCTGGGATCCCAGATGTGCCAGGCTGACAGGGCTATTTTCAGACAATGGCGAGATGTATGAAATGTTTCCATTTATAGTTTCAGGACGCGTACTCAGCATCTACAGGCTAAAAGATGCCTACTCTGAACCGATTTTTAAAATTCCTTCTATAGGCAATGCAAGGGGGCTCTTCTAGAAAGTCATTAATCGTGTGTGTGTGTTTGACAACTGTCTGGAGTGGGATGAAATACGCTGGCACAGTTCAGAAGTGCCACATTTCAGTGAGACAAATCCCATCCCAGATGCTGAAATTATGTGCTGTACAGCAGAAAAATTACACATATTTTCCACAGAAAAAAAAAATTATTTATTTGGGTTTTGCCTGAAAGCATCCTCGAGAAGAATGTTTTATTAGAAAGAAGCTTGTATAGAAGAGATTGTGAATGAGAAGTAGTCTCTCAGCTCTTAATTATTCTGGAGGTTTATTTGAGAGGAGTGCGTGCATTGTGGTGCAATTTTGCCTGAGACGCTCTGACGGCCACTGCCTGATCTATCGCGATATAGTCTGGCAATTTTTCCCACGTCACATCTGCAGGGAGGGCGTCTCCTGTTTATAGCACCAGGACTATCTATTTGTGAACCTCGTTTGAATCAGAGATATATTGTATCCCAGTGCTTTCAAGCATCTGACCGATAGTGCAGTAATTGGCTGTTGTAAACTTAAAGCCAGGGGCAAACCTTCTTCTAAAATGATCTGCCAAAGTACTCAAGCTTTAACAGATGCGCTGCTTGTCGTAGATGTTTATCCAAAGGGCACACAATCCTGAGGTAGAAGGGCAGAGTAAAATTGTTTGCTATTAAAGTTATCTATCTAAACTGTACACAGTAAACAATTTGTTCAATCACACTTAGCAATTATCCCTGTTCCCAAATTATGCATGAGCAGTCTCCTGCTGACAATTTAATTTGTATGTTCATTATTTGAAATTGCTCAGTGAACAATTTCTGTGAACGCATGCAAGCCTGCGAGCTCCAAGTGCATTTCCTGAGGCTGCTGCTGGAAGGGCCCGCTCCACTTGCTCTAGCTTTACCTAAATCACACGGTTTCCCCCCAAAAAAACAGAGCTGCTATAAAACCGGTTGGATTCGCGAAGGCCGAGGTCGGTGTGCGCCTGTCACTGCGCTGCTGGTGCAGCTCGCTAGCGGCACTGGGGAGTAATGGGGAGCCTGTCCCCCGCGGGTCTGCTGCTTTCTGGAAACAGAGGACTCCAGTTGCTGTCAACATGTTGCTCTTGCTTAGCGTTATGCGGCTCTGACTTCACACAGAATTGGAGGACAAGTAATAAGGCAGTGCTTTTGCATAGCATCTGTCCCCTCGCTGGGTGACAGCCCATTTCTTAGGGGTCCCCGCTACAGCGGATTTGGCAGCGCTGTTTGAACTGGCTGCGATTTTTCTGTTCCCTTTTTGGACAACTTCCCTGCACAAAGAAAGTTCAAAACGATCACGCAAAGATGTCTGTGCTAATCCTGAACTAAATCCATCTCAACTGCAGCTCACAATGTTCTCTCTGCAGAGAGTGAATTCATGTGAGCCTGTGTGACTGTGTATAAACCAAAGGAACTGCAAATATTGTCAGGGTATAAATGTACATGTGCTTTTGGGTATTGCTACAATAGCAATTAATGTCTTGTTGCAATATTAGTCCTTTTTAGCTGTGCATTTTAATATTCACCAGTGGCTGTTTTTGACAAGCAAAGGCTAGGCTTGTATCTCCAGGACTTTGCATATTAGCATCATTAAAATCTATTAATTTCTAAGAATTGTTTTAATTATTGCTAAGATTTAGAATTTTATTTCAAAATAGAAAAGGAACTAGATAACAAGTGTTTAACATATCCAGAAGGACAGACAGAACTCCAAAAACTGAAAAGATAAAAAAAACTAACTTAGAAACTTGAGGAAGGAGCATAAAGAGGAAGCAGGGGAAGGCAGAAGAGGAGTCTACAGGATTATTTAAACAAGTGACAGTGAAAGCATGTTGAGAGTGAAAATACTCCACACTCTGAGGGTGAAGGAAAGGTAAGTAGATTAGCTCAGAAGAACTGTGAATGGGCATGAGGTAGCTTTTATAAAGTTAGTTTTTTCTTTGCAAAAAGACAGAGAGAGAAAGAGTGGGGAGAAAACGGATAATCCCATGAAGAAACATACTGGGGAAGAAAGTAAGCCAAAATAAATGCTAGGAACAAAAGTTCAAGAGCAAAAGGCAAAACAGGAATGCACAAGTTCGATCCAGATGTACAGAGATGGGCTGATGTAGCCCAAGTATTGAGCAGGAGCATTTTATGCACTCGGTTGGATTAGCAGTCCTAAACAAGAGCCTTTGAAATACTCCTTGTTTTAAGCATAAACCTCAAGAAGGTAATAAGCACCCAATTTCTGGATTAGTTGCCTCCTCCACCATTTCAGAAGAGTCAGCATCAAGCAATCGCGAAGGAGCATCTGGTCCGCATTTACTGTCCACCCCAGCTATGCTGCTTAGTACATCCAGATGCTGGACTTCAGCTGTGCAGCTCATAAATGACTATCAAAATGTGTGCAGTTATGTTATATCTTGACTGCTTCTTCCTACAGTTTGAGTCATCTGTGAGAGTAAAGACAAACACAGAATTAAAAAAAATAATCCTCTAATTTCAATGAATAAATAAGGCCAGTCTTCTAAGGAATGTTTATTATACTTCTTTGTTCAGTCAAGAAAAAAAGAAACAAACAAAACCCTATTATATAGGGTTAAAAATAGGGATACAGACTGCAATAAACACACAGATACTATATATATATATGGTTATTGCTTTTGCAGGTAGTATTAGTTTAAGTACGTATGCCACTGTATAAAGCAGTTTCAGAACTAAAATGGCAATGACTATGGTAAAGAGAAAAGTACTAATAACTTGTAAAACCAAAACCAGTATAAAAATGTTTTATGTTCCATATCTGATTTCAGAATATCAGTATTTATTGTATTTTTTCCCAGTAATAATTACTCCTTATTTCTTTAAAATATGCATATAAAAGGCCGCTATGTTTTCAAAAAACTATAACTAAACAACAAAATGGAGACCCAGTAAAAACCAGAGCACGGTGCTGTGTGACTGGTTCTGAAGAAGTGCTCCCATTCATCTCACTAGGGAGATCTGTTTAAGAAGGTCATCTGAGAGGACCTGACCTTTCTGTAAATGAAAACGGGACAGTTTTGCTTCATACTCAAAACAAGTACTCAAAATATTTTATCTAAGCTAAATCTCTTAGTAAAATAGAATATCTGCTACAACTGGATTCACCAGAAATTTTAAGTATTTTTTAACATGAACGAGTTAAATGAACAAAGTGCAGTAAGGATTTCCAGCTGTTTTATGGTAACTGCTGATGCTCATCCTTGTGTGATATGAACTCACTCGCCTCGCTTTTGTTACAAGAAGAGTTATTTCGCGTTTACCCCAGTGTAAGAGAACACATATGGGAACACACAGGGTCATACCTAACGTGTTTTAAACCCATCCCAATAACCTACCTGCCAGTACCCCACCCTCCTAGCCATGCCCTACCATTGGCCCCTGGAAGCCCAAACCCAGCACTGGGCATCCAGATTGTCCTGTACGCTTCTCTTAGGAGTCACTAAAACCTACCCGCGGGAAACGCTGAACCGAGATGTGTGCCTCACCCCCACTGAGCCCCGGCTCCGGCAGGCTGCCAGCTACTCGGGATCGTACGGCTGGGATCCCTGCCTGGGGACAGGGACCTGCTCACCTCCTTTCGCAGATCTGAGATGCTTTAATGCTCGCCTATGACGTGCGGTTGCTGCAGAAGGTGGTGGTGCTGCCGACCTCTATAAAACGACATAGAGGACATTTATCCGTGAAATGGGATTTTTGGCTTCTGTGTCTTTCTCAGCCTAATGTACCTTACTCCCAGAAAATTGTTATATCCCCCAGGCTTTCGAGAAGTCTAGGTGAAGGGTCACTAGTGGATACAATAAAAACCATGAGATTCACTGCTAAAATAGTTATTTACCAGCATTTTATTGCAGTTGTTTATTTATATGACTTTAGTGTCTGAGTTACTAATCATCCATATTTTGTCATCATTTATCTTCAAAACCCCATCAAGGTAGGGAAATAGCCCTGTCCCCACAGTACACCACAGATGCCTTAAATTAGGAGCTGTGGTGGAACTAATGAGTGAATGAAAGTGCCTGGGAATCCACAGCAGAAAAACAACTGCTATAAAATCCTTCTGCTGCCACAAGCTTTTGAGAATGTCCCATCTTCTTCCCCGTCAATGACAACGCTTAACAACATTTGTGGCTTGCAGAATGACGATTAGGGTCCAAACCCTTGTCTGGCAGAGCCACCTGCAAAGCCACCTGCTAGAAGGGCTTTGCCAGCTGTGGTTTGGGACGCGACCCCAAATCCGGGGGCTCGCACATGATGTGCTTGTGCTGCCTTCCTCCTACACACTCCTGCGGGTGAAGGTCCACCTACATGGCTTGATTCATCAGGATGAGGTGGCTTGATTTACACGCTAAGTTCAATTAACTCTTGATTCATGCAGAAGCAGACTAAGCAGAAACTGCAGATACACAAAAACCTACAAGAAAGGAAAGTTAAGGTGAATTAGACAAAAAAAAATGGGTGCTTTCTCCCTTGGGAGCCCTGAGCTGGTTATATTTTTTATGTATATTAAATGTAATCTAAGTATTTTCAAGAAGAATTAAAATTAGATCAATATTAGTTTTGTTTTATTGTAAAAAAAGCCTGTTATGCAGTAACATTTTTGGAGCAGAAGAGTACGCATTGAAGTTCTACAGGAATAGAAAGAAAGAAGAAAATTTAATCTGTTAATGTGTGAATTCAGCAAATAGCTGTTCTCTTTTCTATTTAAATAGTCTCCTTTTATCTAAGTAGCTATGGATTTGTTTCATTTTTAACACATGGTTTGCAAGACCTGTTTATATGAGCAGTACAACACTATCTTTTTTTTTTTGTATACTGAGCCCAAATATGTATTGTGTTTATCATTTACAATAATTTAATACTGTGGGGCACTTTTTTTTTGTGGAAATGTAGCATCAACGTACTATTTAATCACTGGAAGAACACGCCTTTTCTGTGGCGTGGCAAAACTATACAATTGCATCCAAGCATGTGTTCAGCTTTCCTACCTTTATCCTAGCAGAGGTCACATACCTATATGTGTAGTTTGCCACAATTCTTTCCGTTACTGATTTTCCTTTGATCACTGTCACGTTTGCTGGTTTGTTGCAGAGCAGTTCTTGAAAATTTAGGACGAGGATGACCCTCCTCACTCACCAAGTCCAGCCTCTGTTATCATAGGTAACCGCAGAAAACAATCTTTTTCATTAAGCACTTACAATTTGCCCTGCATAGCATTATTAGTTATAACAGTACATTGGCATACATTCTCTCTGGCTATTCCGTAGTTTCGAGTAAAGTTGCATGAGGGATTAAAAACATCGCTTAGAGTCTGTTACCTGTACTTCTACTACTAGTGCTTAAGCAAGTACTACCTAATGCAAGAACTGCAGGGTCAGTCCTGTGTTTAGTCAAGGCATTTATCAGACAGGCATTGCCCTGCCAAAGGGCTGCAGTCAGCCTGCTGCTGGGGCTCCTAAATAGGCAAGACTTCTCTTGAAGCTCTCACAATACACTGCTGCATCCCGTAAATTAATTTGCCACAAGCCCAATTTAAAATAAGCCTCTCCTGGATAAAACCTGTAAGAAGTTGGCTGGCTCTTTTCTCCCCCTCCCCTTGGACTGTCCTAGCCATGTATTCTTTTAGCTTGCACAATAAATTTGATACCTTCTGCAGGCTGTAAGGGCGATTCCTGCACGATGTTCACAATTATAAAAACTCTGGAAGATCAGCTGATGCTGATGAATGAGCAAACCGTCACATCCAACAGATTCTGCCACTCCTACCTATAACAGGATCAAATGAAGACGTAACTCCATCGGAGATTATGGAACTGTTAAAATGTAAAATGTGAGTAAAGGGGAATCACTGCAGATCAAGAAAAGGATTCATTTATAGTGTCCTCCATTCACAAAGCAGCATGGACTCAAGTATCCTTTCACTTAAACCGACTGTTAAGGACCCTGACCACCTCACTGGCAGTTTTTTTCCTGAGTAATAACACAGGCATAAATCAGATGATGCTCAAGTCAGAGGTTCATCTAGCTCCACATTTGCCAACTTCTAAATAATCATAGAATAGTTTGGGTTGGAAGTGTCATCTAGCCCAACCCCCCTGTAGTAAGCAGGGACATCTTCAACTAGATCAGGTTGCTCAGAGCCCTGTCCAGCCTGATCTCGAATGTTGCCAGGGATGGGGCATCTGCCAGCTCTCTGGGCAACCTGCTCCAGTGTTTCACCTCCCTCACCATAAAGAAAAAATTCTTCCTTGTATGTAATCAGAATTTACCCTTTTTCAGTTTAAAACCATTAACTCTTGTCCTATCACAACAGACCCCCCTAAAAAGTTTGTCCCCCATCTTTCTTATAAGCCCCCTTTAAGAACTGAAAGTCTGCAATAAGGTCTCCCCAGCGCCTTCCCTTCCCCAGGCTGAACAACCCCAACTCTCTAATGACTGGGCATATATGGTATCACAAAAGACTTATTTCACTGACACCAGTCTGAGGAGTACTTTACTTAGGTAGATTCTACAGCTCTCCCAAAACACTGGTTTATGAATCACACACCAGAGTATATTTCACAGTGCATTTCTGAAGTGCTGTCAAGATTTAATAAAATAGGGGTGGAGCGGGCTTGCTGTCTCGCTTCCAGTCCTTTTGTGTGCACTTACATTATTGTAGATATATATACCCTGAATTCTACAGCTGAAGTGTTCTGCTAGTCATGACTCAAACAGATGCTGGAAAACTGGAAATGATTCTCAAAAAGTGACTCAAAGCCCAAAAAGCACAGTAGCAAAAGCTAAACAAGATTATCTAAGAGTATGTTCAGGTATTGACTCAGAAATGTCCTAGCAGAGATTTCTGACAGTAACTGACTCCAGCAGAGAAAAGCATCAGAGAGGACTGTGGTTGGAAACCAGGCTCAAACTAAGGCACGCACCAGTCATGAAGAAGAAAAAATTAGCTAAGTATGTAACAAAGAACCCATCACACCAGAGCAGGTATCTTTCTAAGCAGTATGCTGCGGCTTAAATAGAATATATAAGCTTGATACAGAAATTGGGTGGGCAAAATTCCTTGGTCTTATTTTGAAGGTGAAGATGATCATACTAATTTATTAAATCCTGACCCAAAGTTTTCTTGTAGACATACGTGGAACAATCACATATTCAAGAAAACTGAGGAGAGCATTAATTGATGCTTTATATTGTGCCCAAGTCGAGAACATTACCTTTTTTATGTTTCTAGGCTATAATCCTTTTATGTTTATAGACTTTCAATACATAAAACATTACATACAAACTTGCTATCGGTCCAACACATAGCATGAGAATGAGAGACTGGGGCGGGGGGGTGTCTTTTTGATTCACCTGTTAAAAACAGGTTTTCAGCACACGGCATGGTCAGCAGGAACAGCTTGGCTGGGTGAAGCGGAGCGGGGAACGCGAGGCGCAGCCTGAGTGACCACATCCATGAGAGATGACGCACCTCTTATCCACCTCAGGCACCAGGCATCGCCGACAAGATATGATCCTAATCACAGCGCTGAAGCTACAAGAGAATACCTCTGCCGAGTCATACTGAGGGGTCAGGTAGCCTGCTATCCCGTCCCTTAACCGTGACCTGTGAGAAGTACAGGAAGAGGGCACACACAGCCGTACGTCCTTACTACACGCTGCCAGCCTCTGGCACTTTGTGCCTTCGTTACGTTTCCTGGGTCGGTGTTTAATAGCCATCAATGAACACTCTGCATTTTTTCAGTTCTCTTTTGACCAACACAAAGCAGCTTTGTGACTCAGGGACTTCACACAGTAAGTAACAGACGCTGAAGAAGACATCGTGTGGTAGGGTTATGAGCAGGATTTGGGGGTTATCACATTGCAAGCTATGCTACTTACGTTTGGCAGATCTTCCTCTCCGAAAAAGGGACATACAGCTTACAACAAAACTTGTACAACATTATCTGTTCTACACAGAAGGCCCTTCAAACAGGTGGTGTTTCATATCACTTCTAATAGCTTTCTTATACATCCAGCACAATTAGCTTCCAAGCAGAAGGTTGTATCGTTATTTTAAGTCCTCCAGCAACAACTCCCAAGATGCAAACTCATATGTATACCTGCACATACACAAACATACAACGGTTGTCCTACCAAACAGTCCAGCAATTTTAAAATATTAAAAATGTGATCTACTTCCAGATATATCAAGCAGCAATACAGTCTCATAAAATAGTAATGCTTCATATTTTTTGATTACTGGCAGGCATCAGGCACAGCAGCAGGAAGGTGAATTAGCAAAGACATTCAGACACTTCTCTCCAAAGGCACAGTGACCTCAAGGGTTGAAACCAGCTTTCTCTGACCAGAGCATGAGCTGGTGCTCCCTTACACCATTAAACCAACAGAGAATTAGGGAGAGAATACCTTTTAAACCAAGAATTTCACAGGCACGAAAAATGACTCCGGAAGGTAAACAAGAATGTTTCAGTTAAAAATTGTATTTATTGCTGCGGCTGTTTCTTAGTTTCTTCCTGACAAACCTGGCTAAAAAGAATATTGGTAAAACAAACTCCAATGGTTTGGCAGTTGATTGATTGACAGTATTTATTGTACATATCACGGATGGCACTGACACTGCGGAAGCCTAGGTCCTATAGCATCACATTCTATCAGGAACACTACACAATCATTTCCCTAAGCTGTATTTGCAGCAGTTTCAACTGCTTTACTTTTCTAATGCCAGAAATTACATTTATGTTTGTTTTCACATAATACCTCTTTAGGACAGTCAGAGAGAAACCAGTCGCTCATGGGACAGAATTTTTTGCTTTCTTTTGTTTGTTTTTTTAAGAATCTTGCTGTGCACTTCAAAATATTTCGTTTCTTGAAAATAAACAAACCCAATACAATCAGTCTCCAGTCTTTTTCTGCAACATTCTTCATGTTAATTGAGACAATGTTCACATGGCATAAACATGAATGTTACAAGCAAACTGCTGTATTTTGAAGGTGGCTTACTTGTTTTCGTTGACTATACTGACTACATGTTATTATGGCAAATAATTTTGAGAAAGTATAATTAGAAGTACCGTGGGGTTCGTTTTTTTGAAAACACAACATAGAGGCCACCGCAATTACAAGAAAACTTCAGCCTGTTATGATTTGTTTTCTTCCAAAAGTAAGGAGATGAAGATGAACAAAAGAATCAACAGAAACCAGACATACGGCACAAACAGTCAAAATGCAGAAGCCAACCCGCTGGCTCGAGAGAGGTGAAGAATTCAAGCTACTCCAATGAAAGTAAATGGCACTTGTCAGTCAAATTTGGCTTGACTGGGTCTCCTGTCTGCTTCACCTTTCCACTCCTCTGCTTCACCACCTGGCATTTCCCTTCATCGCTCTGGGGAACGGCTGCAGCAGGGTTTCCCTCTCTAGGGGCCGCAGTTTGTAACCCCCGCGGGCTTGCGCCGGGGGGACCCTCTCTGTAGGCGGTGGGAGGGCTGCACCGGAGGGGTCTCTGGCAGTGAGACATGGTAGAAGTTTGGTAACCGAATGTCGTACCTAAAGCCTTTCCCCACGTGCACTCTGTCATTCAAGGCATACAGTTTTTCAGCAATGTCGCTCCCAATTAAAATTGAGAACAGGCGGGAGATGAAGCGGTGTTTGGCAAACAGCAGATACAGCTTCTTTCTCCTCCAGGCCACGTACCGACAATCTGTCTCTGCTGTAAGTGTTACCTATAGAAAAGAAAATTAAAAATCAGCTAGGTGATAAGGCAGCAATATTGCCTCTGTGCAGAAAGCCCCCTCCTTCCTCCCCCCAGCACGCACGCAGGCTGTGTCTGTAACACTCATCTCGTCTCTTTGCACCAACTACCACCAAAGCCATTTAATCCAGCCAGGGAGGTCTGCCATACCACAGGCACGCCTCTCCCCAGCCCCTGCTCCCCGGTCCACCTCCCGCTGGGAAGCCTCTTCAGCGCCAGCTCCCACCCACCTCCTGCAAACCTGGTTTCTCGCCGCCGGGTTTTAGCACAGCCGAAGAATGCAAACAAAGTCTACCTCCCGGATTAGCTTTAAGAAAAACCCCATTTGTTGTAGCGACAAGAAGCAAACAGAAAGAAGATACAAATGGCATAACCAGTTCAGCGGGTAAAGAGGACTTCCCTCCCCAAATTAATGGCAATCCACTTGTTCGTATAATTTCACAAACAAAACCCACAATTAAATGAACTTATTTTTAAAATCAATTAGTACTTGAACAGTTTTCTGTGGTATTAAAAAAACACAAACAACCCTCCGCTTTTACCTGGAAAATCCCCTCTTCTGTGGGCCTCAGCGAATCCCATTCAGGAGAATCCAGAAATTGAAGAGGAAAAATATAGTGCAGAAACTCCCCATCAACAGTCACTCTGATCCTACCAAGACAAGATGTGTTGATTTGTTAGTACTACCTGTTCAGTAGCAACGACTGCAACAAGAATGTGTTATTTCTACTATGTGAGAAGTTTAAATATAGCTTTGAGAGCATGAAAAAGCAACCACTGTCCAACAGTACCCTAATTATATTTTTGAACACAACTCGAGCAGGCCAGTTGAACGACAATACAAGACAATCGTGCAACTGAAATGGAAATCTTTCCAGGCCCTGCTCAAGTCGTATGATTCTCTCTGGGGTAGGCCCGTGCAGCGACGCGCAAGCTTTGTCATGAGAGGGCCACCATGCACCAGAGAGGTGAAAGACCAATGCACGTAACGCCGTTTGCCTCCTTCACTTGAAAGCCATGGGATATGCTTCCAGATTTGGCAAATACGCATTTCAGAGGGAACAAAGTGGCAAAAGCAGGGAGTGGGAAGCAGGAGCTCCCCATGGCATGTGTTAGGTAGGGCTCTCTCAGTGTTTACCAGGAATTACGTGGCCACAGGACTGCCTCTGGAGCCTGGAGAACAGCATGGAGGTATGGGATCTTTGTGTGAATGCCGTGGCTTTCTGAAGATGCTGAAGAAAAACTTTCTTTCTACTTTTTAAATCATATTAAGTTTGAAGGCACACAAGCACGGAACGTATGCTTGAACCTGATGAGCTAACAGAAGAAAAGCAAGTTGTAGGAGTCCCCTTTTTATATCTGCTCTGCACAGAGATTAATGCTTCTTACAAAAGCAGAAGCGGCAGCCCTATACTGCACGAAGGAGGGTAGCAGGAACTCCCTGCACAATTACTAACTGGCTGGGCACGTAGAAGGATGGACGCCTCTCCTTCAGTATGACTACGACCAAACGCAACCTCCACGTGGTCCTTTCTAGACAGCTCCCAAGAACGCTCTACACCAGGGTGTCACTATGGCCAACCACCCAAAATCCATACTGTTCATTGCAAGTAGTCCTAAAACAGCTGGGTTTCAAGCTGCCTACAAATTCCATCTGCCCATGCAGCAGGCTGTCAAAATGCACCTACAAAGTGTCCCATCAAAGACAGATCATGGCCATCATCTCTGGGTATCCCACCTACTCTCGTGGTGGTCCAGTACTGTAAACAGTATGAAAGCCAGTACTTCCCTTCAGGAAAGCATCAGCAAGTTTGCCAGAAGGGTCTCTAGTAGGCAGGGAGTACAAGCAGGTGGATTTATTGCCTCAGGGTCTAAGAGCCACATTATACAGTAACTGTAGACTCAGTTCCGCAAATCTCGATAGGGCTTGACTATGTCCCCCTGGAATGGAAGGGCGCTTTTAGGCCTTCTCCTCTCCCTTCATCCCTCTCTTCTCCCACGCCCCAGAAAGCAACCAAATACAATCTGTATCAAAGTCAAGATCTCTATTAAACAGAGTTTATCTCAGTATATTCAGTTTCATGACTACCTTTCAGTCCTGTTTCAGATGATATGAGCAAAGAAAAATAAGAAAGATGCTGCGTTCTTCAGCTAGGCAGTACACAGACAGCAAACCACAGCCTGAAGACTGAAGCACGCGTTTGTTCCCTTTATCTGCCTAACCTGTTAAGTGCTATGATACAGTGGTCTGGAAAAGAATGACTTAAAATCCTTTTCTCTATGCTATTACAGATTTTGTGCTTAGTGTTTTTATGCTAGTGCTGTCCTAGACAAGTGTATTTAGCCTATTAATATTTATATTATTTGCATTAATATTTAATCTATTGTACTGGAAAATGAACAAACAATACACAACTGTGGCTTCTTTGGCTTTTTTTTTTTTTGCTTTCCTTTTCAAAAAGGAGGAAGAAAAAAAGGTATTTGCAGCGAGCCTGAATAAACCGATACAAACCTGCCTGACACAAGCAAGGACAGTTTATCAATAGGTGTTTTGCCCTGCATGGCGTAACAGTGTTCCTTCTCCAGGGTAACCACTTCTGCATCGCAGCACAAGACGATCTTCCTGTAGACAGTCAAGGAAATTCCCAGAGGCTGGAAGAGAGCGCTGTAGAGTTCCTGGAATTCTCTGTCAAAGGAAACACTCCGAACTTGGTAGGTAACATAAATGAACTGGACGAAGCATATAGCGAACAGTATAAAATTCCAGGAGAATATATCAGCAGCACAGACATCCAGCCAAGCCCAAACAGACGAGCAGAGAAAGCCCAATCCGAGCAAGCTGAAGACATAGAGAAGCCCAAAGAATCCACTTCCACCCATGAAGCCCACAACAAAGAGAATACTGGCTAGGTGGTAGATAGATCCCTCTGCCTCTCGCTTCCAGGTAGTACAGGTGGGATGCGCATAGATCAGACTTTCCCAAAAGCTTGCATTTTCTCCCATGGCTGGAGTAATTTTTTTGATTCAGCTGAATCTTGGAAATTTTTATTTATGCGATACAGCTAGCAGGGTCCTTTGCTTGTCCATTCTTGCAAACTCTGCCCAATGATCACATCGTGTCAGGGTCTCTCTTGCTAGTAAAGTTGCACTTAGGATTTCCAGCAACTGGGAGGCTAATGTTCTCAGAAGGCAATGCTGTTTCTCATCAGTTCACACGTTATCTCGACTTTGGCCATGCCATCCGTAGTTTCATCTGATCTGGACAAGTGGAGAAAAGACGAATTACTTATACAATGATTTTCATCAGTTAAACTCTATCAAAGCTTTTGTTGTCTAAAACCACAGACTGCATTACAATCATCCAATTCCCCTTGCAGGCCTGTGATTCCAGGATCAAACCCTAATATTCATTCAATTAAAGATCATGTTTCTTGAAGATCATGTTTCTGTACCTATGAACCCTGCAGCAACTGTCGAATAGCTGCTGAATCCACGTAAACCTGGATATCGCATCCACAGCAGCCTAACTGCTGAGAAAGTAGCTGCCACTTGTTGGTCCTGTGCCTGCTGCCCTCGAGTCTCATTTGATGCCCTACCTAGCTCCTGAACAAGCAGAGACAGTGAACTCTTGTCCCTGTTGACCTCTTCCATCTCACTCTGGATTTCTGTCAAACCACTCTCCCTTCCCTCCTTTGCCTTTCTCTTCCCATTAACGAGTTGAGCAAGGCTGCTCTCTGTCCCCGGAGACAACAAACTATGTCCCCAAACACCACAATAAAGGAAACCCAAGCATCATGAGAAATGGTCTTTTCCACTCCGAGGATGACAGGCAAAAAGCTGTCACGTATAACGAAGACTACAAAGCTTCAAGGCAGCTTTATACAGATTGTGTTATTAGAATGTGAAGTAAGCAGTCCTGCAAAACACTTCCCAAAGGGCATTTACAAAGCAATTTTATAACATTCAAAGTTCTACCTTGTAGAATTTCATGCCACAGCCCACATAATTTTATTGTTCAACACTGTAAAATGTTAAACATGCTATTTGTTTCCATATTGTAATGTATTCCTCAGAGTTAAATAAAAAGTAAAACATGCAACCAAAAAGCATGAAAAAAACACAAAATAAGTTAAAAAAAATTCAAACCCAGCTTTCTATGCCTGTCTTTTAAAGTAAAAATACATGCCTCAACGTGAGATTAGACAGGGTAGAAATTGCAAAGCCAGGGTCTATCAGCAGTGTAATCAGGTCTGAAACCCACCAAAGTCTTTAACTGTCTGGTTCTTTTCCTGGTAAAACAGCAGGGAAGCTAAGAAATATCTTGCTATCTAAATTATTAGATTCTTTAAAATATCAGAGGTAGGTTTGTTTGGAATTTTTTTTCCAAGAGCCACAGAAGCCAATACTTAAAAAGTACTGCTGGTGCAGTGAAGCATCCAACATCACTCAGCAGAGCTTTCAGTGGTGTTTTTTTTCACAGCGACAGGTCTAAGAAATTAATAAAGCAAAGTCACATCACATCTCCTAGCTGCTACAGCTTTACTTCTTTTACATTTATTCAAGCTTCAACATTAATTCCATGATTCAGAAACACTAGTGCCAAATGAAGACATAAAATCCTAAACAACTGAGTGGCACAGTTCAGGAGAAAAGGTTAGGAGGAGGGGAGAGCTCTCCCTCTCTGGAGTGGCGATAGGGAACTCGTCCACCCATAAAAATATGACAGCTAAAGAGGAAGGAACCTTTCCAAATTAAAAGTGCTCAATATCCTACTGCAGTGGAAGAACCAGCATTACAAGGATGAGGTACCTTGTAGCTATGAGCTTTGTTGCTTGTGTCTTTACCCAGCTACTCTTCTCTGGTACAGGATTCCCCCCAGATACAGGATTTAGCCCTTAGAGAATGGGAGATGATAACTGCATCAGCTACAAAGAAGTCACCTGGGCATAGTAAGAGCATGAGGAATTTTAGGCAGTACTTCTGTGATCAAGGAGTAAGATTTCTGAACTGAAATAAATTAAAACTGGAACATGCAGTTCCCAGACCTTGTGTTCTGAATCCAGTCAGCGTTTCCATGGCACGGTCAAAAATTGGTGGCAGAAGTTTTTTGTTTAATTGTTTGTTTTTTAAAATAGAATCACTGTTAACAGTGATTCTGGATTATTGTTAGTACTTCTACTCTATTTCCAACATTTTGCTCTGAAAAGTTCTCATGAAGACCCTAATTTCTACAAAAAAAACCAGTGTTTTGAATGGAACCGTGACTGAGAAGTTACATGGGAAGCTGCAAACCTGCCACAAACAAAACCACCATGGATCCGCACTGAAATCTACCTTCCATTGCCAACATCTTTTTGTCATGTAAAGTTGCACATTGCAATAATTCGGCATGACATTGCAATACTTTCACAACATTTACATTCGATTTCCAACTCACTCGTAGCATTCACAGCCTGCCCACACTACAGCTCATAGCATTGCTGTAAAACATCAATTCATGACAATTGATCGATTCACGAGAAGATGGGTCAAAATAATTTTCCCACTAGGACACAAGTAGAGGGTCATCTAGCCTGGAAAAACTGTCCTGTATTTGCAACTCTTTACTTGTGGAATGGGACCTGTCTTCCAAAACCACTATGTGCAAAACTCCCACTTCTTTCAGTGGGTCTGCACACCGTGAACTTTGATGGTACAGCACAGTGCTACATCACCATCCCAGCTGGAGAGGACCTCCCTCCATCCGGGCAAGAGGAAGAGCAAACAAGGGAGGCCAGCGCTCGCACAGAATACAACCTCACCAACATAACACTCTCCTGAGCTATGTTAAAGCATGCAGGCAAAAATAAACCCTCTGGAAACACTGATGAAGCCTACTACTAAATGGAGTTGGTTTCTCAGGGCTATGGTGAAGAGCAGGCATGCTTGCTGCCAGTGAACCGCAGGCAGAAAGAGAGGATTCACTTCTTTTTAATCAATAAATTGTTCTAAGATTTGGGAGCTAAAAATTGTTTGATAGTTTTTTTAATGAAGTATTAAACAGAGCAGAAACAATAGTATGCACGGGCCTAAGTAGAGTAAAATTTGTAATTTCGATTGGTATTTAGTGCTAGATAAGGCCTTTCACATTTTTCTTTATAGTTCCTACAAGTCCAAAATTTAAACTCTTGAGGGCTTCAGAACAGTCACTCTAATGAAGCCATTCATCAACTACAAGGAGGGGGGGGGGCAGGGAAATACGCCAAACCAAAAAGCCAAAGAGCTGTGGTACCAGCTGTGAGCCCTCTTCCACTGAGGACCTGTCTACAAAGCGCCCACAGCAGCACAGCACTGCCAAATTTGTAAGTACCTGGAGGTGACACAATCCTTTCTCTGAGCAGCTTTGGTGTTCTTAGCTACCTGGACAGGGAACGTGCCCACTGATGTCAGTACGCATGGTGGTGATGGGTTGACGGTTGGACTTGATCATCTTAGACATCTTTTCCAACCTGAATGATTCTATGATTTTATGTGGCCTTGCTCAGCGTTCTGCTTCTGCTGCCCTGTCTGTGGTGAACAGTTATTGCTACAGGTTCATTTGATGGTGCTGACTGGGCAAGCTTCAGCAGTAAATTGCATTTAAACCAGGTATCTTGGATCATAAGCCTGAAGAACTGTATCTTCCCCAGGTAAACATTGAATACTTTCTTCTCTGTCCCCTGCCTGAGGAGAAGGAGCACCACGCGCAAGCACAGTCTCTGCTATGTGACTGACATATTCAGAATAACACACATTGACATCTGTAGGCTGCCGGAGCCAGAGGTGCATAGAATCACAGAATCTTTAGGTTGGAAAAGACCTTTAAGATCATTGAGTCCAACCGTAAACCTAACACTGCTGAGTCCACCAGTGAACCATGTCCCTAAGTGAAGAATGGAAGAGGTCTCCTCCCAGCTCAGGAAGGAAACAAGCCCTGCCAACACAGGCTGAATTACCAAATTACATGTCTGCGTGTTTTTGTCCATCCCATGTCCGACCCTCTCCAGCAGGAGCAGACCAAGTGCTGGGAAAAATCAGCCCAGACTAGAGAGGTGAACGGCATGGACTTCTTCAGAACAAACAGCATCGCTGAAAGGACTAAGCTGTCATCAGAAAGTGTTAAAATCAGCGAGTCTGCTGGAGCTTCGGAGCTGTAAATGGAGTACTGCACTTACAGTCTTCAAAATAAATACCTGCCAGCAACTTAAAACTTCATGTAAGCAGTATACTAAAACAGTCAAAACAGAATGAATTTACAGGGTAATTTAAATGCACACAGTCCAACCTCCCCCTCCCTAAACGGGCGTTTCCCCATACACTGGAGTATTCCCACAAAGAATTACCAGTTACACAAATTTTTAATTTGCTTGAGAACCGGGTACTTCACGCCATTTTTGTCATTGACTCAAATTCGACTTTGAGAAGCTCCGAGTGTCAGTTACTGTGCCTGGATCATAACAATTCCTGCAAAAAATAAACCCTAAAAGCCCTGAGGCCACCAGCGGTACTCTCTTTGGTCTTTTTAATTAAGTCAAAAGTAAGGCTATTCAGTGTTTGAATACTCCGTTCTTCAGCTGTCTTATCCCAAGCATTCAGCCAGAAAGCCCTCAGCACATTCATCCCATACATGCTGACAGGTTGTAGAGCCGTACAGGCTGATCATGGAACCAGCCTGGATGAACTACACTATTTGCTATGGGTTTGGAAGAAAAAGGGAAGATTTTCCTTTATAGCATATATGCTTTCATGCACAAAATGAGATTACGCCAGATTTAGCAGGATTTGTCTCACTGGTTTTAGCCATCTACAGCGTAGATGTTTATACCTGAGCTGCTGGCCACAGCCCGGCTTGGCAGTCAGCGAAGCTGCTCCAGCGTCTGTGCCGGGAACCAAGCAGTCCCTCCAGCCAAGGGTCCCTCGACGCCACCCCGCTTCCACAGGGGCGAGCTCCGAGCACCCTGTGTAGGCTGGCACGTTACGTCTTGTCTGGCCATCATTTAGATCTACAAAAAGAAGCTGCTCCTTCATTTTAGCAACTATTTCCTCTAACGCACAACGCAATTGCGTATGTCAATTAATGTACCCTTTCCTTCCATTGCCCCTGTCTCTCTGAAACCCTCTCGCTGCGCCCGTACTGACACCTATTGCTCCCAAAGGCTGATTTACGTCGCACGCTTTCCCCAGGCTACTTTCCTTCTGCAGTTGCTCACTTGCAGTTAGATACCCACAGGGACCAAGACTACCAAACCCTAACCTGCAGCGCGGCGTCTTAACTCCCGCAGTGCACGGAGGAGCTACGCACCTACAGGCAGGTACGGGCAGATAAACAAACTATTTTCAGTGATCAACTGTCCTGGAACCACTCCAGGCTCTAAGCCTGCACACAGCAATTCGGACAGTAACTAACACCACAAACTCATATCCTAGCTTATCTTCAACTTCTTGAGATTATATCTAGACAATGCAGTAATTATAATACTGGATAACACTGTTTTCCCAAGAAAATGCAGCCTGAACAATACAGAGAAGGCTACAGTATCTTCACCACCGCCCATAACACCTACTCAGGAAGTAAAAATGAAAGGAGGATGAGGACGAAAAGGACTATCCAATACAAAAGAGAAAGGTACCAAGACAACCAGTCACTATAAAACTAGATATATTCAGATTACAAAGATACACAAGTATATATAGCCAATACAATTAATTAATGGCATAGCTTTAAAGATTTCCTGTGCTGGGAATCAAGGAAGTTACGATGCTGTCTGGTACCTGAAATAAATCTGGATATGCTATTATTAAAAAATAAAATTGATACACTGCAATTCTATTTTTTTATTCTCCAGGAAGTCAGATTGGATGATCACCATGATGTCTTCTGGACTTTTGTCTCCAGTTACTTAATACAAACAAGTTTTATACACAAGAAGGTTACATAGCTGGTCTTCCCAGTGAAATCTAGAAGTCTGTCTTAGCTACTTCAGACAACAGAAAACCCTGAAGACAGGTATGTCTCTGAAATTATTCCTCATACGGACCTTCCAGCAGAAACCTTCATCCATGTGGAGCCAGCATCCCTTCCTGCCAGACTTTTTCAAAGAAAGGGACGTTTTACCAACGAATGCTTTAAGATGAAACACATATGCAACCCTGGCAGCCAGGCCTCAGGATCCCACTCCCCGGGCGAGCGTCCCCATCGCAGAACGGAGAGCGACCGCAGCGCGGTTCTCCCTCCCTCGGCCTCCTTCCTGCACAACTTCACAGCTTCCCTGATGTCTCATCGCTATCTCTCACCCCCTGGATCAGTGCTCCCAGTGCAGGCTGTCACTTGGAAGGTGAAGCACCTCAGGCCCAAGGAAAAGCGGTCAACCCCCACCTTTCCCAGTCCTTTCAGTACCCCCCTGGGCTGCGCAGGCTGCAGCTCCTGAATTGGGCCGTCACCCCTGGGAGCATCCGTGTGAAGTGACACCTACTTGGGGAGCAATCCTTCTGGGAATGCCCAGAGCTACGGAACAAGCAGCTGGGGCATGTCCAAGCAGCAGCGGTGCTTCTCTGCCTTCAGGGCAGCTCTGAGAAATAACCACCAGCCAAGCGGGACTTTTCGGGGCCAAAATCCTGCTCTGGTCAGGCAGAATTCAGGCTCCCATGTTCAAGGTTGTTCACCCACGAACCCCCTTCAGTCAGCTGCCGCCTAACCCTGGAGACACCCCGATGCCATCCCTATGTTGAAGCCAATGGCCCACACGAACGACCCACCAACGGCACGAGGCTGGTGACCAGTTGTCCCCCTCGCCCGGCTGCGTCTGACTCCCGCCTCCCTGCTGCAGCAGATGCAGAACCACTTTCTCCAAGGCAGGGTGCTTTAACCGGAGCCTTTCCATGGGACATTCAATCTACCAAGCCCATTTGGCTGTGACCGGGAAGGCTTGATTCTACTCACAATCTACCCAAATCCCTGCTAATCTTTTTCAGAAGTGGGAAAAAGCTGGGCGGGGAGAGGCACTGAGAGAAAGAAACCCCACAGCAATACGGAGTAGTTTAAGGTTCATTAGAAGCACTGTATACAGTGAAGCTGCTATTATTTAGCCTTTAAATATTTAAAGACCAGCTTACTATACACAGCTTACAGTACTTGAACTCATTTATCACTGTAAAATATACAATGCAATCCTCTGTGGTTGCAAAGCCAATACTGGAGATGCTATCTATTTTATCATCTAGACAGTATCTGATATGGAAAAAAAAAGATCACAGATCTTCTTCCAATTGGAATCAGAACTGATGAACTGTAAGTACACGTGGCATTCCTGCCAAACTAAGAAGAATAATCCCCTCCCTCCTTTTTTTAAGGTCTTTTGCTCCTAGTAAACATGAATATGAAAGGACATTTTTTAAACTAACTACGGATTGCTAGCACTTGGGTAAATTTGAGCAAGGCTCTTGTACACTGAACAGCACTGGCCAAATAATAATTCAGTGGGTCTGTTTTATTGTGTTTTATAATAAAAACTGCAAAGTGAAGCACGAGTTCAAGCTTTTCTACAGTTCAACTTTCAAATTAGTAATAGAGAAAGCAGCTACAGTGCATATTTCACAAGTGGTTTAAAACTATGTCGATGAACTACAGCTGAACTCTGCAGAATTCAGCTTAAATGAGTTTGTGCGGTGTAGCAGTGCCCCCGGACGGGAATGTATTCCCATGAAACCAACCACCTGACGTCAGCTTCATTTCCCAAAAAAGAAAGAAACACAGAGGCTTGGTTCATTGCATCACACCTGCACGCACAACTGAGTTACAGAGCAGCAGCGTCATGAGCTGTGCCTTCCAACGGATAAACAGCATGCTGAGTCACGAAACGCCACACTTCGGTACCCCGTGAGCTCTAACCCAGAGTGAAACCCAGTGAAAGGCAGCGAGGACACCCTCACGGAGCTGCCGACACTACCCACCCTCACCGGAGGCTTTGGGGTCGGACGTGCAGCTCTGCTCTCTGCTCCACTGCAACACGTGTCGTACGGCGTCGCATACAGAGCGGAGCCAGGCAGCAGCACGCACGTGGCACTGGTTTAGCATCACTTTCCTTCGTTTTCTACCCACAAGAGCCAGAACACTCTCAGTTTCATCACGTAACACAATCACAAACTGAGGCTTTGTCCCCTGTACAACATCTGACGTGTGTTTGGGCAAGAGCAGCATGCCCAGTCGCAGGTACTGTGTCACCCCTGGAGACATGGATCAGAGCTTTTTCGCAAGGCAGTGGAACACACTGGGCTGATAAAGTAAACTCTCATCTCTGATGAGCCTGCATGCTTCATAAAAAGATAAACTGTAGCTTCAGCTAACAACCCTCTTCTTGAATCCTTCATAAACTTTTTGTTCTCAACTTTCATGATAAAAGGCTTCCCTGCCACAAACTTGTACACGTTTCCTTCTGCTTCAGCATCTGTCCTCCTCGCTACAGGACTTGCAGTGTACTTGCTATTTTGCAGGCAAGGCATTTCTTAAAAACTCGACGTTTTAAGCTCCTTTATTATTCACCACCATGCAGAACTTTGTGGAAACCCTGAACAGCAACAGTTCTGCAGATGTGGAAACCATTTCTCGTTTCGCTGTGGTCAGTGAAGACATTTTTACTTGCATGTACACAGTCACATTCCCATTAATCCACGGAATGGCAAGAAGCCCTAGCTCTGGGAGCCAGATTTCATCAGTGACATCTTTATAACATTACCAGGTGGTCCGTGATTCAGTATTACCAGAGATCAGCTACATAAAATGTTTGCCCGTGAAGTGACTGACAGCCCGAACGCACACAAAGCTTTACGGAACAGCTGAGGAAAACGGGGTAAAATATTACAGTGTGCAGAAACATGTTTGGAAAAAAAATATGATAGTTTGGGGAAAAGAAGCGTTTGGCATCGTTCGTTGCCTCCTTGGAAAGAAACAACCGCAAACGCAAGACCGGGTCTCAGCTTCGGGGTTCGTCTGCTAAGGAGGGAAGGACAACCGAGTAACGGCGAAGCAGCCCCCGGCCCCGGAGCGGGCTCCGCAGCAGCAGAGACCCCCCCGCGCCTGCACCCGGGGCCGCACCAACTCCGCACCCGAGGCGCGGAACGAAGGGTCTCGGCTCAGCCCCCCCCCCGAGGGGACACGGCAAAGC
>Ga0065711_1033888_pt1 | contig 24647 bp, 15 predicted proteins | sample Hoacrofraction12_FD_59098 | JGI IMG/M metagenome (GOLD analysis project Ga0065711, IMG submission 59098) | Hoatzin crop microbial communities from Cojedes, Venezuela - Epithelial fraction 12 v2 (version 2) | ecosystem: Host-associated > Birds > Digestive system > Esophagus > Crop | place...
TCGAAGAGGGGTGGTCGCACCTCGGAGGCGGGTAGCCTTCGGGATGAAGGTGTGTTTTGGTATTAAAATGATATTAAAACGAGCAAAGTTCACGAGAGGATAGCACTTTGGCAAGGTTTTGAAAACCTGTTAGCTCAGGGGCCAGATGAGCTGCTTATCGGTGCTAGAGAACCGTTTCTTCCCGCTTTATCATCACGGAGCAGGGCCACAGAGTCTCCACTCCGCTCCATCCTCTATGGTACATTGCAGGGAGTTGCTGTGTTAGTGGATTCCTCGCACGCCTGCTGCAGCTGTGTCCCATCCTCAGCGCTCCTTTTGCTTTTATGCTTTTCCTCAATGGGTGAACACTTCTATGTTTTTCATATAAACCTTAGTTTTCAGATGTAAAACCTTAATTTTACTAATAATTCCACATGCCCGTAATGCTCAATATCCATAATATTAATAACCTCTCTTCTGGATTTTATTTTGTGTGCGCATGTCTCCTTTTGTGGGCAAAGGTGGCTACAAATGAAATGTTTGTATATTCTCATGTTGATTGCAGTGGCAGAGCCCTGAGGTCCTGGGATGATACCCACCAGCGACTGCAGGGTTTGTACAGAGTGGATGTCGCTACGGAACGTTGTACTTGGCTGTTACTTAATGTAATTTTACACTCTCCTCTTCTTTTTTGCTGCTGTTTTCTGTGATGTGCCTGTAAGAACTGCAAAGATTTTTAGTCATGAGGCTTGTCCAGATTTGGAAGAATGCAAGATTTAATTTTGCTGTTTGCTTTACTTGGTTCTGATCTCAAAATGAGATGAGCCTACTTGTGGGTTTGCAGGCTTGTTTACGTTTTGAGAGGATGGCAGGGCTTGGGCTTTGGTCCATCGCTAATTGAAATCCCATTAAATTTAATGCTTGCTTTTAATGCTTGCTTTTAATGAATTTAGACTGTTGTTTGGTTGGTAACTTAACTCTGAAACACGGGGCTTTGACACTTTAGTAAACGCTTGCAAGGCATGCGCCTGCGTGGATCAAAACCCGAGATGATTTCATAAGCCCCTGTGAAATGAAACTGCTGAGTTTCTGCTGATGCTTGCTCGTAGAGGAGGGTTTATTTAACGTCTGGAAACTAATGTGTAGCTAATGTCATTATGATTCTTTCAGGCTTTATTTTTGTTAGATATAAATAAACCTACCACACCAAAACACTGCTTCTGGAAAGTTGTTTTTCTTTCCTGTAAAAGACCTCTACAGGTTAAATATGTTTTACAATTTTCTATCAGTTGAGTGGCACAAACTACTAAATGTTAACACTAGAAGGTTGCTAGTCCAGCTGCTAAACCATTTGAAACACTAAACGTGATACAGGAAGTTGTCTTTCCAGTCTCTTAAGTGTTTCTGAATGTTCGATAGATTTTTTTAAATTCTTACCTCTCTTGCCCTCCCCAGAAACCCATCTGCAGCTCAGCTGCTCACATCGGTCTTTGCAGTTCAGGCCTGGTTAGATTTTGCTCCTGAAACCAAGTGTGAAATCTGTGGCCACAAGCCAGTCCCTGTCCCATAAGGCTGAGATAGCTGAATTCTTCTCAGAAGCTCAAAGAAAATGAGAGGAGAACAAGCCTGTGTATTTATAAAAGCAGGTCTCTGCAAGAATCATTTTTATTTAAGCATGGATTACTTGCAGGTCTCCAAGTGGTTCAAATCCTCCTGTAAGCTTCTCTTCTCCTCTTGACAGGTTCAGTGCTGCTGAGAGAGAAGAGTGCAGAATCAGGACACCAGGGCTTGCTCCTGGTGCTGGCTTGGTGACTGATCTGCTGGGTGGCCGTGGGTGAATCGTCTTGCTGCCATCTGTCTCGGTCCCCACATGTAACTGGGGTAATATTTTGTAATTTGATTATGTAAAGATCGCGTGTTGGGAGAGATAGTTGCAAGTTGGCTTGCGTTATGGCGATTTGGAGTGTGAGGTTAAAACCACAAGCACGTGATAAATCGCAGCGACTCACAGAAATTTGTTATGTGGCATCCTCAAAGGAGCTTGGACTCCATTTGAAATTCAGAGTGTTTTGTCTGTAAAGAAGTATTGCAAGTTCCTGGAGGTGGGCATCCATTCACCTTGCACTGGTACGGTGACGAGCTCAAGTGCAGCCGCAGCTTGCTGCCATTAATAAGTAAGTGTTTTCTGATGCAGATCTGCAAATAAGGAGAGGCTCCTGAGCCTGCTGGTAAACAGGACAGGTAATACAGAGAATTTTACACTATCTTAGTGCTCAAAGACTCAATTGGTTTATATTTTTTCTCAAAAACTTTCTCACCAGACCAAGTCTGTCAAACTGCCTTGCCAAATTCCTTGCTATTGCCGTGGAAATCATACTGTTTTGTTGCTTGAAAATAGCATTCTCCAATATGCATGGCGTGATGATACGAGCATTTACATAGGAAATCACCATGCAGTCTCAGAACGGAAGGAAGCTTTGGATAGAGAATGTTTCGCAGGAGATCTGGGAGTATGGGTGCCTGCCCGCTGACCTGCCAAGAAGACCTGTGGTTCCATACATGCAGCTACTTCCATCTCTTCGTGAAGTTTTGGCTCCTGAAAGAAAGGTCCTTGGTCCTGTGGGGTTGGCCAGAAGTGGTCAACAGGCCCATAGCTCTGTTTTCACTTTGAGAGAAAATGTCAGGTCCTTTCTCTCAGGATTTAAGGAGTTTTTTGCGTATTTTTGCCCTTGGTCCTTCTTTATTCCTTCCCTATTTTTCTTCTCTCTTTCAAGCCTTCTTCATTCCTTCCCTATTTTTCTTCTCTCTTTCAAGCCTTCTTCCTTGGCCCTTGACAAGGATTGCTCTGTGTGGCTCCTCTTACAGAGGAATCAGGAGAGAAGCCAAAGATGTTGTTCTTGCTTTGCAAGGCTGTGAAGGCAAGGGTGGGTGAACAGTACTACTATGGCTGTTTTCTCTTTTCATTTTCTTTGTGGGTTTTGTGTGTTTGTGTTTCTTCCTGTTTAGGGAAAACAAGCAGTAGGTGGAGCAGCATCAGCAGGTGAAATACTTATCTGAGGGAGAAAACAGCCTCAGTGAATGTGAGGATTGGAGAGGGAGGCAGGCACAAGGCACTGCATGGGCTCTTCTCTGCACGCCGTTCTCTGATAAGAGGCCGTTAACTCAAATGAGGATAGACAGAAGAGAGCTTCCGAGCCAAACTAGGACTCCTGGCAAACATCAGATCAGGCTGAAAATACCACTTGGAGTTAGACAGTGATACAGTTGGAGGTGTGACAACCCACACAGTTCAGTTTGAGCAACTGTGCTGGGGAAAGGGTTGGTCTTATCTCCTGTTAAATCAGACAACGCAGCTAGCTCTAAGACAGGAGGAAGGATGGAGCTGGTATGAGGAGCAGAGGACATGAACAACAACATCCTGCTCCAAGGTCACCTTTCACCACAGGGATGGGAGATTGAAGAGAACTTTCTTGCTGCTTTTGAGGGCTAAGGGCTGCTGCAATCCTGGCGAGTCTCTCAGGAATGCTGCAGGAAGATCTCCTGCCATACCTGAGGCAGACATTCATTTATCTGAGATGCTGTGCTCCGACTGCTAACAACCAGCTCAAATTGGCTTATTTTTTCACATTTGTCACAGAGCCAGCCGCATTGTCTCAGCTGTGCCTCTCTAAGAGGGGAAGTACAGACCCAGAAAAAGTTTTTGAGTCATTATTCTTTTGCATTTCTTTCCCCCTCATCTCATCCTTTTTTCCTTCAGCTATGTTTATGACCCTTCTTTTCTTTGTTGCCTTGAAATCTTGGAATTTTTCTAGTCTCTTCTCCTGCAGGTAGATGCTCTGTCCTGACAGTATCTTGTTCTAATATCCACTGATAAAAAGCTGAAATTACCTAACTCTTGCATACTCTAAATCCCATTGGAGTATCTGCCCTTGTTAAAGTCTAATAGCCTTCCGGCACCGAAGAGGGTTCCTGCTGGAGCTGGAGGGGGAATGAGGTAAAACGGCTGATGAATCACTCCCTGTTGGCGTGGTGGTGTTTCAGTGTGAAGTCTCATGAGCTCCTAACCCTCTTCTTCCCACAAAGGGATTTCTGTCAGGGCCTCCACAAGGAAAATTTCACCAGGAATGCCAATGAACCCCTGCTTGAGCTGCGTGGGAATAATACCAATGAGGAGCAACACTGCTGCTGTGATCTGACACCTCCGGCTGCCAAGCGCCGTGCTGTCTCCTAGGTCTGGGACTGGTGTGTCAGCTGGCCTCTGGTTTGCACCGAGAGAGTGCTTTTGTCACTGAAAAGCCACGTCTCCAGCACGTGATACTACCAGGTGGGACAGCTGTGGGTGTTTGCACATTGCTTCATGATGGGTATGGGTTTCTCAAAGACATTTAGGTAGGTGACTTCTCCCAGGTCACCCAGCGGGTTAGTGACAAAGCCAGGAAGACTAGAGAAACCGTCCTGGGCCTCCGGCCAAATGCTTCTGGGCGTTATCAGACCAGAACATGCCGAGTCTCTTTTTCAGCTGGTTTTCCAGGAATCAGCAAGTTGCAGTCACAAGAGTTAACAGGTAACAGAAACATTAATTATTTTATACTAGATAGCCTTTAGGAGATGTACTTCCTCCAGTGGTGCTACAGTCAGGAGTGCATTGGGTTTTCATCTCCTTAGTAGTTTGTTAGGACTTGGCTTACCTCTACTTGGATAGCTGTAAATTTTCACCTGTGAATAGTCTTTCTTTGAGGCCTGGAATATCCATTAATGTCTTAAATGGTTTTTATTGATGCTGTTTGGCTTGTTTCAACCATAGGAAAACTAACCATGTTGGTGGTCTGTAAGATTTTGCTCCATTGTGGAACAAACCATAGAACATGTCTGTATTTGTAGTATCAATAATAATTTCTCAAGCAAGAATTTCAAATGCAAAATCTGTATCACTTTGTGCTCTGGTTACACTTGCAGCCCACAAATAAGTGGGTTGCTGCTTGGGTTGAAGACGTTTTCCAGGTTGTGCTTTCTCCTTTTCCCCATCCAGTAAATTGATGGTAAGAGAGAAAGTTCTTCTCACCTCTGTGGCTGTAGTCAGAGATAGAAGTCTAACAGCTCTTTGGGAAGCAAATGTTGTCCTGCTTTCAAGCAGTATCGTTTCCTGTGCTGTAATAGCTGGTGAGCAAGGTAGTGGTAGAACTGACTGAAGGGTCGTGTTTAGAGACAGTGGCTGTAGAGCTGGAAGAGCTGCTAAAACAAGGCGACTAAACTAAATCATTTGTCGAAGCAGACATATTCACGTGCTGAGGAGCGTTTGCCATGGAAGATTTACGCAGTTACAGGTACTGCGACGCAGACGTCACTCAGTCATGCAGCCAGCCCCAGTTTTGACATCGTGTTGAACGGTCGTTAGAAAGTGGTGTTATAATGACAGTTGGTAACAGAAGTTCCTGGGTGTGGAGAGCACTGTAAATGTAGGTGCCTGGGGCTCAAGATTTAACTATCTTAACTATCTGAATCTAACTATGGAGGAACAGTAGTAAGAGAATGTATTGTGTTTTTTCTCAGATTATTTCTCGCAGTTGTGCCTCCGCAGCACTGGTGTGCTTCAAATGCCACTCTTCTGTCCTCCAGAGCACCTAAAGCTTTTCTTTTACGGTTCCTAGTGACTATCTTGGTTTCTCAGTCTCGAACTCTTGTAAACCTTTTTATACTTCATACAGCTAAGCTTAGACCAAGCACAAACAAAGTGTGCCATTGTTGAAAAAATAAAAATTAGGTAACTTGAAGATGTACGCTTGCGCGTACACATACTCGCTGTGTCTGTCAGGTAATGTGCAATTGCATTTTTTGTCACAGATGTTCTAATTCAGTAGTAGGTATATATAGAGATGGCTCCCCAGTGATGTTTTTAGTGACAAAAGTCCTAAAATCATAATGTTTCAACCCAAATGACTTGTGAGTTGTGAAATCCCACTCAGTATTGTTGGATGCACTCAATGGCCAACAGGTTTCTAGTAAAGAACTCTGTTAAGTAATGGGATTCTTTATTATTTTGTGTAGTTAAGTAGTTAATGAGATGATCCTTCTAGGACTTTTCATATTTGCAGCTAAAAATGGAACTGTTCTACACAAAATTGGTAATGAATACTTACATTTAAAAAGGAAAAAAACATGATTTCTTCAGTGAAGTGGAATTCTTCTTTGAGAGATTGTATTTTAAACAATCTTATAATTAAGGTGATCCTGAAAGCTGATAATTTTCTGAATGAGCTTGTATTAGTCAGTAAGGGTCCCATTCTGGAGTTATTCCCACTCCTAAGTGTCTGCTTGGCAGTCTAATTTGTGTTTAATTTTCTTTGCTGTTTTTATAACTCATTGCTAGAACATTGCATTGGTGGAAAATCACTCGTTTACTGGCTATTAGAAATTAAATTACTAGCCAGCCAGAAGACACAAGGAATATACTACGGCTTGAAAGAACTGTTAATAGAAAGGATGAAACATACCGTAATACCAAGGTAATAAAGGGCCCTGTTGTATCGCATAAGTAAATGAGAGTTGACTTACAGCATCGGTGAACAGTGGCTTGGAATGAATGTGGGAGAACACGTGCTGCTCAGGTTGGGGTGTTCGAGGGAAGGCCTTGACGTGTGCGGAGCTGCGGTGAGCTGTGATGGTGCCTGGTGGGCTCCCCTCCCTCCCCTTGGGGGTCCTGCTGTCTGCTGGGTGGAGTGGGACCAGCCCAAGGAGAAGCTCCTGGCGTGGGGCGACGGGGCGCGCGCGCCCGGCTGGGGGTCCGGCCTCCCCAAGGCACGCGTTTTGCTCCTTTTGATAGCGCCTTGAAGAGGACACCCTGTTCTTACTACAGCCCTAATCATTGGCGAGGATTTGTGCTAGGCACTGGGGGAGTTACTTGTCTAAATCCCTTTGAAAAAATCAACTGAAGTCCGTTCGTAGTAAAGTCTGATTTTGTTGGTGTCCCTGTCATGATTTCTGGCAAAGCAAATCAGTGTGATTTAAGATTCACTGATAAAAGAGTCAAGATTCATTTAAGATAAAATCTGCTTCTATTTTTAGTGTCACTGAAACTCCTCTGGAAGTAACAAGGCTGTTTGATTACTGGCTGAAAGAGTGTGCTTGATGGAATACGGTTTTCTATTTTCTTGAACTTGTCAGATCTGGAGGAGGAACTTGAAGCCTTACAGTCTAGTCACCTGGCACAGGAAAAGACTGAAGACTTTTGGAGGTCTGGCTGTAAGGAGGATTATTTACCCTTTCCTGCCTCAGAGGACAGAGATCTATTCAGAGCCTGTGAGGATGTCATCTCTTAAATAGATACTTAATTGTTACATTAAATAATATGAAACTACATGACAGTAAATAGGATATAAGGAATGTGACCTTCAACTGCCTTTGAGAATGTAGCATTCTCTGGGAAAAGCTTTTCCTTGTTCTTCTGGTATTAGAAATAATTTGTCTAGTGGAGCTATGCTGTAGAATCGTTCATGTCGACATTGCAGCACGTGGATTGTTCAAGCACATGCTTTCACCAAACTCATGGAAAATTAATGTTTACGAGAGAATGTTAGTGTAGTCAGTATTTTTCTCCCCCTTCTCTTTCAGAAAATAGCCTCTGCCAAACAGCATGCGGCTCTGTGCAGTCCCGCTGCTCCGTGGTCAGGATGTCAGCTGGGACAGTGGCAGGGGGGGAACTTTAAACTCCTGATGGCATTTGCTGGGAAGTCTTTCTGGAAGATTACTTAAATGTTATTTGCTCGTCATTCAGAAGAAGTTGTGTGATGCACTTGTGAATTGTTTTGTTTGTCGATTTTAGCCAAACGGAGCAGTAAATCTTGATTTAGCAATACCATACAAAATGTGAGTTTCAAAAGCATTCAGATACGTAGTTGGCCTTTCAGTTCTAAAAGTGATGTGAGTTTGATTTGCCTTTAACCAGCACGGCCTGGCTGTTGCCTCCACTTTCTTCAGCTGAGGTCGGCCCAGTTAGGACCAGTTATGACCAGTGTTAGAAGTGCAACCAAAAAAAGAGAATTCTGTATGGCTTTCTTTAGTAGGTGTTTTATGACTTGATACATTCAATACAGTAAGCAAATACTGAACTCCAAATGGAAAACCAGAGATTTTTCTGAATCTTCTGTTTGAAATTGGAAGTTTTTTTAAATACAGTCTGTGATTTGTAAGTATGTGAAAGATGCTTTGAGAGGAACATATAATATCCAGCAAAATGCTTGTAGAATTTACTTCAGATACTTCCTACCTTCTAGGTATTGTCTCTGATCTTCTTTGTGTGCTTAACTTATGGGGAAACTGGTTCAGCATAGTTGATTTCTGATTGGCAGGATTAGGGAGTACTTCCATGTGAAAAACACGGAATTGCAGTCACTCCCACAGTATTTGGCTATTTGTAATTAGCTGGGCTGCTGGAAGACCTTCACTTGTTCAGATCCAGAATCCAGTGCTGTGTAAATACCTAGCTCTTCCTCAGCTGGCCTCAGGATATCCTAGAAACAGCTTCCAGTCTCAGGCTGTGTTGCTAAGAAGGATACGCCTGCCAGTCTATGAGCATTCTTTTTGTTTAAGTTAGTTTTAAAGTCAACGTTTTTAGTGGATGGTAAGAGATGAGGTCCGGGAGAGCCTGCTCCTTGAGGCTGAGGGCTACGGGACCCCTCTCTTGCCAGAGAAGTGTTTGCCAATAGATTCATGACGATACCTTTACACACACTTCTCGCGCACCGTTTTCGAACCTCTTTTGTGCTGGGGTTCAGAGCAAAAGGTGGATCTCGCCTGTAGTTTGGAGCCGTTGTGCACTTCAGCCCTGATCTGCCATTGCAGATGTGATTGTGGAGGAACAGATGAATCTCCTGACCTTCCCAAGGTGGATTTTTTTGAGGTATCTGCTGAACAGAGTGCTTCAAAATGTATTTGAATTGAACCAACTTTGACCTTGATAAGAAAGAGTGAAGGAAATGGGAAGAATCTCGTACTCTGTTTCTAACAATGTTTTAGCAAATTCAAGTCTGATTTATGTTGATGGATGACATGAAGTTGCTGTAATATAAAAAGAATACAAGTTGCATAGATTTTTATACAGATGAAAAAAAGGTGCATATACCCCCCACCTTTATAATAATCTGCATCTGTTTGAAAAAAAACATTCCTCTGGTTCTCAGCCCATGTAAAATCAGAGCAGACAGACAAGGCTACAGAGCTAGAAGGGATAGGCAATAAGGATTCAGGGGGATCAGGGTTACAAGCAGAGGAGCAGTGGAAGGGAAGATACAGAGTGTTGTAGTATCCACGTGTGCTGGTGGCCTGCAGAGCTGCTGGATGTCAGGGGCTTTTTCATTCTTGTTTTTTCAGATGATCTGTGGGCTTCGGAACAGCAAATATCCTCACTAAGAATGACAAAGCTAGCTTAGATCAGATGCAGAGATTTCTGAAGTGGATTTCTTTATACAGAACTGTTGGCAATTAAAATGTTTATTTTTCAGATGAAACAGAAACGTGGTTACTAATCAGACAATAATTATGTGATATTTATCAAGTAAATATTATTTTCAAATCATGTTAAATAACCAAGGTTCAGCTTAATATTGGCTGTTTATGACAACAGTAATTTATCCTCATGTGACTGCCTAAGCAGCTACTTGTATTTTCCGTGTTGGAGAGGAAGGTGATCTGAAGACACCTGATGCTGTTACATTGAAATCTGTGGTGTGACCACTTCTCTTGTTTACAAAAAGCATGGGTGACTTGTGACTGCATCCAGTGGTAGTCTGAATGTTTGTTAGGCATAGGAAGTCATTAGCAAGCAGACTCTTTTCTAAGTTAACACTCGGGGATGAAGGTGTTTGCTTCCATCATGGTTTGTATTTATTTGATGTTACGTTATTTGCAATGTGTGGAAGTATCACGCTGGTTTTTCCCATTTTCCCCCCTTGGTTACTCATGGTAAATGGGCAGCTGGGCTATGGAAAGACAGGACTCGGATTCCCATGACTCTGTGCAGGATCACCTGCGCTTAGTTAGGGCAGGGGGGAGCGAGTGCATAGCTCTAGGAGCCGAGGGGCATGGCTCCCTGCCCGCTCCTGCCCGTGTGGCGCTGGTGCTGGTCCCGGCAGGCAAGCAGCTGCAGCGGGAGAGGGGACCATCAGCTCCCGCGGCCCCCCGGCTCTACCGCGGCCATCAGCTCCCGCGGCCCCCCGGCTCTACCGCGGCCATCGGCTCCTGTGGCCCCCCAGCTCTACTGCGGCCATCGGCTCCCACGGCCTCCTGGCTCTACCGCGGCCATCGGCTCCCGCAGCCCCCCAGCTCTACTGCGGCCATCAGCTCCCAAGGTCCCTCTGCTGCTACAACCCCCCGTGCTCCCCTTCCCGCTTCCTCCAGCCACGGGCCTGCGTGCTCAGCAAGGGGATTACTTTAAGTCTGCATATTTTCATCGTTCCTGGGTCCAGGTCAATTTACTGTCTGGGCATGGTGAGCAAGAAACAGATTGGTGTGGCGCGGTGCAGAAGCCAGCTGAACTTTCATGAAAGGCAAGGTATCAAGTTGAGATGTTGCTATGTTTACGGGTTCTCCTGCTGGATAAATCACAGGAAACCCAGGCAAAATAAACAGCCAATTTTTTTCTTTTTTTTCCTTCTTTGTGGCAAAGTGTTTATATTTAAGTGTAGGAATTTCCATCTTTCCAGTGACACCGTATGAGAACCTGCTTAGCACTGAACAGTGACAGCAAATGCTGAAGTGGAAAAAAATATTTTCATCCATCTGCACTAATCTTCTTTTACTCCAAGATTTAGTGGGGGGCTGAGGGGGGAATGAGAGAGAGGAATCAGAAAAATCTTAAAAGCTTGGCTTAAGCTTTTAGCTTTGCTAGCTCATTCCCTAGTCAACGAAGAAAGTGCCAGACGTTCCGCATTTGTGGTGGGGATATTGGGATTTTTATTAATTTGAACAGTGATGCCTGCAGACTTTATTACCAAAAATAAATAACTAAATAATGGCCTCCAAATATAAACAGAAGAAGGAAAAAATGTCGTAGCTGAACACGACTGCTTTTTCTTTTTTTAAAACCAGACTGGAATACACAGTGTACAACTGGAAAAAGCATAAATTAGCAACCTGCTGTCAGCAAACTGTGAAGTATCCTGGTTATTTCTGCTGCTACACAAGTTGTGTCTTGTTTTGCCATCAAATCTGTGATCCCCCTGGTTATTCTGAACTGCACAGATCTCTGCCTGTGGAGCCCTGCCGAACTGATAGCAAATACGGAAGGGTTTGAATGTTGTGACTTTGTCTTTGCTTTTACCATGTTAGATGTTGCATTTTCAAGGGCTCATTCAAACAGGAAGACCTGGAGTGTTTTACTCCTTTTTAGCATTGAATCAGATCTGAAAGTCGCATGCTTGCTTACTCCGTAGTAGTCTTTCCTACCCCGCTGCGAGGCCATCCTTGCAGGCACAGGGAAGTGCTACATTTTCTAGTGGCGCATGCAAATCTTCTCTCCGAGCTGCAACTTCCCATTCGGAATCTTCAGCACAGAAGCAAAAATCAAAAAAGAATTCTTAGAAAGTCTCCTGATACCTCAGAAGGGTCTTGTTGCTGTGATAGCTAATGAATGGATAACAAAATTGCTAGGAAAGAAAAAAAAGTGAAGGATGGACAACTTTGCAGAACTCAGTCTCTTCTCCCTCAGGGCGGGTCTGCTAAAAATACTGCCATGTTTTTGTACTTAAAGGAAGGCCCAGGCAAAGAACCAGAGGTAGAACAGTAGGAACAAAAACATCCTTTTGAATTAATCTTTGGCAGAATAAGCCACCAGTCCGTATAATAAATTTTAGATGTTGTTTTAGTTTGGATTTTTTCCTCTTTCCACATCTCTGTTCCTTTATTAATGTTAGCTGTGGGGGATTTTTCTGCGTTCCATTCTTTGTCGCTTGTATTTCACTGGATATTTCTGCTGCTTCTTTCCTTCTGGGGAGGAACATAAAAAGGCTTACCTTGAAATTCAGCTTTGAGGCTTCAGTTGTGTGCGGTTTTTTATTTGAATAGCGGGTAGGGTTTTCTTCATCCCTGCTAAATAAGTGGTGAAATAATGGCTCAGGTTTGATGGAACGAAATAGCACAATAGATACATCAGTGTGCACGTTCAGGCAGGGATAATAAAGCAGCAAGGCAGTGTAACAGCTAGCCGTACTTTTGATAGGCATGAGACTTGAATTACATGACTGTGGAATTAGTACTGATTGTTTTTGTGATGATTGGTTTTTCAAAGTAATAGTCAAGTAGTTGTGAAACAAGACTCCTGTGTTTTCCCATGTGCAGTAAGTATTTGAGCTTGAGGATTTTGGCATCTAAAGACTGAGAGGTCATATTTGAAGTGTTCCATGTTACTCACTTGAGTTGCAATCTTTCAGTAAAATAGGATTGTTATTTTCATCAAGATCGTTAATATAACGTGTGTTCTAACTCAGGCTGCTTTGGTACAAAGCAAAATAATTTAAAGTAAGTTATGTACTAGCAAAGCAGGCTGCTGTTACTGCCTTCTGAATTCCCAGGAGTACGAGACCTACTCATGTGACGACAACCCTGTTGAAAGAGGGACGTGTCTACGCTGCAGTGCCTGTTGGCAGAACAGAGCCCTGGGGCCAGGTCGGTTTTACTATACTGGCTACCGGTCTGAGAATTTGCATGCGTCGCTACTAAGATACACAGTTTCAGGGCACAAAGGAAATTTCTTTTCTGGTTCTTTCTGTACCGTTGGAGATATATAAGGAAACATTTCTCACTTTCATGCAGTAATACCTTTTGTTTAATTTACCTTGGCTTTAAAAATGTCAATATTTCAAGTGCTGTTAGCATCGTGACCCACAGGCAGTGGGCCACATTTCCTGCTGTGTATTTTCATATTGTTGGGTGCAATAAAAATCATATCTAACATAGGCTACAGAATTACCCAGTATTTCCCTTCAGCTCACCGCCTAGTCAATCAGCTGTTCCTACCTGACTATTGTTTTCTAAGAATGCTAGAAATTAAAATGTTTTTATTTGAATGTTTGAAATTGTAATTTTGTATTTACCGTTGTTTCCCTCTGAAGAGGAATGCAAAGAAAATTATCTTGAAATCCAGTTGTGAGGTTCCTGTAGTCCATCACTAAGAAGTGGATCACCTACTTCACTTACATGCAGCAATGGAGCACTAAGAAAGACATTTAGGATCTGATTCCTATGCTGCTAAACAGTATAGGAATAGATTGCTTGGAGTCTTCGTTGTTAGAAGCCAATAAAGGCAGGGCAGTTGGGCATCTTACCAAAGGACACAGGTATTGTGGATCCCAGCTTGGGGCTGGATGAAGATTACGTGATGTCTTGAGATCCCTTCCAGTCCTGTTTGTCTGATTCTACACCAGCAAGTAAAGTGCCTCCCCCCCAGCCCCAGGAGGCTTGGGACAGGGATGTTGATTTTTCTGCTTGTTTTTGTTGCCCAGAGAAATGGGGTCATCCTTGTCATCCTGGCAAGACTAAGACACCTCTGCAATGCAAATACCTACAGCAGCCGTTCATCTGGTCATTTAGAGCCTACATCTTACACACCACTTATACCATCAGCCCAGCCTGCCATCACTGCCCACCCTCCGTTGGGTGCCACTCAGCGTTCTCGCAACAAAAACATTGTCATAAGTTCAGGACTTCAAGATTTGGCTCTTCAGTAAGAAGTGTAATTGCATTTGGAATAATTTGCGTTCAGGACATAAACAGAGGGGGAAATTTGGGGGGCTTTTTGCCTTTCTTCCAAACCTACAGCAGGTGGAATAGTTACTGGGGGGTGGGCTGATATCAGCCAGGGAAAACAATCTGGCTAGCAATTGCCATGTTGCCTTTGATTAAATCACTGTTTTCAATATTTGTTTGCTTTTTCTAAAAGCTTTGTGAACCTCTGTTCTGATTTCTCTTGTTTCTAATCTGAGTCTTTGTGTTTTTGGAACAAATAGTCTGAAGGTTGATGTTTTGCCAAAATGAACACTAGACCACTTCCAGAACGAATTAAAATGAGAACTAACGAAAGCCACTTTGCTTCTGAATGAGGAGTCTTTCAAAGAATTTAATGATCTTTAATACATAGTAATTTTCACTTTAGTTAATTTGGTTTAACTTGACTTGGATGAGGCTGTGCAGACAAGCACCAAGTCCCATTGATTTTCCGTGGGACTTGAGCTCTTAAAAAAAGTACTTGTGAAAACAATGAGGGTGCATTTGAAAATGTTGACTGCTCTTGTGCTTGGCTTAAGAAGTACTTAATAAAAGTCATATTTAGCTTTCGTAGCACCTTTGACAGTTAAGCAGAATTTAACGAATCCACTTCTATTTTAAGATTTTCTTTCTCATCATTACGGGACACATGGTCACTCAGAAATGCATGGTGCCACCGGCTTGGAATTCAGCTCCAAAAGCTGTAGCCCCCACGTATCAAAGGACATTAGCTTCATGTGCACAACATAACGAAGTTGCTGGAAGAAAGAATGTAGGAGAGCCTTTGTACAAGATATTAATTCCTCGTGTTTGTAAAAATTAGCTGAGTTCTGGTTTGTTCCTTTACACCATGGTTGGAGATACTTCTCAGCTGCAAAATGAATTCCGTATCTGCTACATGGAGGTCCTGGGACTGCTTTGTATTTGCATGGTTTGTAGGTGTATGGAAACTTTTTTTACTGTCCTGTTACTCTTAACAATTATTTCAGTGTTTGTAATCGAATTGCGGTGAATTGCACTGGAAGAGGAATTTACAGAGTTAAGACTGCTGCATGATAGAGTGAGGAGGAAACAACGAAGAAGTAAGCATTATAGCAAATGAAGTTTGTGGTAGTGTGTGTAATAAGACAGGAAATACAGTTAGCTAACAGTTGGCCGTAGATAATTTAATAATTGGTTCTGCACATGGCTGGAAGGCCATGCTGTTAATTACTAATTTCTTTCCAAGATACAGAGCATCTGCTTTCTTTGTTTCAGTTTAATAGTCAGTGGGTGACAGAACACCTTCTAGGTTGGTTGATACTTATCAAAGTCCTTTCTGTTCTAATAAGCCGTGTATCTGGGTGCAGTGACTTGAGGATTATTTGTAGGTTATTAGTCTCTCCAGTGTTGCTCACTGTGGCACATGCAAAAGGTAATAATAAATAGGGTTGGGAGGTACCTTGTGAGGTCATCTTAGCCATTCATGTGCCTGAAGGTAGGAGCTGTGTCTGGAAAGCATTACTGGCCGACAGGCGTGTGCCCCCCTTGACTCCAAAGATGGACATTCTGTATTTGCTCCGGTAATCCTTGTCGGGTATTTGTAACATCTGATCTAAACCTGCTTTGTTGTAGTTGAAGCTCAATACTTTCACTATTATCCTCAGGAGTCGGGGAGAAAAGTGTGACGACTCCTCTCTTTAGCAAGCTTTCAGTTATTCGGAGACTCCTGTAAGATCTGTTCAATCTTCTGGCATCTAGACCATAAATTGAATAGTTATTTTGATGTTTGTTACGTCCATACTACCCACTCCTCTGAGCATTTTCCAGCCAAGCAGCATCTTTCAGATGCTTAGAAGCATCAGATCCTCCCCGAAGAGTTCCTACGCGGTCCTTTCCCATGTTTTGTGCAGTTGCTTACACCACCCAGACTGAGTATTTTGCCTTCCTCCTTGCTGAATCACCGTTTGTTTCACATCGCTCTCCAATTTGAGATCACTTGAATTCTTATCTTCATTCAGGCTGCTTGTGATTCCTCCCACCTTTTAGACTGTTTGCAGACAAAGTATTTTCCTTATTGTGAAATACTACTGTTAAATTCTGCTAGTAAGTGGCTGTTTCGAAACAATACCACTAGAAGACTTGGTCCAGCTGGCAAAAACGCAGCCTCCTAGCATGCCAGCATTTCTTTCTTCCCCAGAGAATTGTTGTCCTCCTAGTATGTTCAGGCTTAGATAGTTGGAATCTGATCCTTCCAACTTTTCCACGGGTTTAGCTGTGTATGTTTTAGGGGTCGAATCGGAACAAGTGAAGGCTCTTCTTTGCTTAAACAGGCCTAGAAGCCAGTATAGGACTGGCATGTAATTCATGTGCAAGGGACTATATGTCTGGTTTTGGCGTATCTTCACTTGTTTTGCTGATAATGTTAGGATTGATCAGTTGTATAGATCTGTCCAGGGCTAAGCTAGGTTGAGTCATTTGACCTCAGAGTGTCTCCCTAAAATAAAATAAGATGTCAGCCCATTTTTGCCCATTCTCTTCAAGGGACTTCTCAGTCTTCGGTTCTGGGAGCCCTGACCCACGCTTGTCCCATCGATCTCTGCACTCATTATATTGCCAGTAGTGCTTGGGTAACATACCTGTGTGTTGCTTCATCATTTAAATATGTTCCTCTGCTCTCTTGTTTCCTCCTGCTTGATACCCCAGATGTCATTTAGGGAAAATACAACTTTTTCCTTCCTTCACAGTCTAGGGAAATTGCCTTTAGTAATTCACTTTCAATACGTTGTTTGAGAAGAGAAATCTTTCACAGATTATTACTCATTAAAAGAATTTAGCATTTAGTCTTAATATTGGCATCATAATCTATAAATTAGAAGAACTGAAAAATACATGATGTATGCTAGCGTGAAGCACTCCTTTTGGGAAATTAGGCTCTTGGCCTCAATGAGAATTGAGATGGGCTCCTTAACTGTAAAACACAAAGGTGAGAAAAATCATATGGGCTTTAATACCACTTGCATGTCACACTTAAGCTCTTGTTGCGTAACATTCATGCTTGTAAATGCCACATTACTAAATGAATATGAGTCTTCATACTTTCAATTTCTAAGCAACTGCCTTTTCTTGATCATGCCAGGGGAAGAATTTAGAGAGCTCCTTTACCACCATAGTCATTGTTCCCTGCTGGCACAGAGTTCCTCCTTGATCAGACTGCAATGAGCTCAGACAAGCAAAGTGCGGGGGACTAGGGACTCCCCCAGGCATCCCTGAGAGTAGGAAAAGAGAAGATTTAGGTGTCTTCAGTTAACACTGAACTGATGAGGTGGCTAGAAAATAGTAAGTGACCATGACCTGGTTCTGTGCTTCATGAAGGTGATGGATTTGTAAGGAAAATACCTGAGGTTTGGTCATTGGTTACATCAGTTGCAGGGGGGGGGAACGACACAAACAAAACCTCCCAAAACCTTGAGCTGAATTATTCATTTAGATGCTTTTAAAAGCAAAAACAAATTAAACTTGCTTCACGACATGATTGTGAGATTACACAAAGTTGCTATCTGGGAAAAGGATGTATGATAGATGTTAAATGAGACAATAAAATAATTTAAAACACTCCTTATAAATTTCATTTCTTAAAATTAAATAATGATATAAATTGCTTATCTTGAAGTCATTAGAAATGCAAATACATTCAAGAAAGTAATAATGCCAAGTTTTTATCAGTGGCTTACGATGGATAGATTTTGCAATATTTAGTATTTTTTTAGAGCCCTTAGAATAGTATTCATTTGCCTGAGCGCTTTAGTTATAGCAAAACTCTCTAAATTCCAGACCTTTTTATGTTTTTTCAAATTACAGTAAACGAGCAGTTATGATTAGTAAGTGGCTTGCTGGAATGACAGCACAGCTTTCTACAGTAGCTGTAATTTATAGATGAGGGCTTGTGAATATGGGAACGGACGCAGTCTCAGCTGTATCACCGTGATTAGTCTACAGAAACGAACACTGTGATTCAGTGTAGCACAAATCGGTGCTTTTTGCCTGTCTTGCTTTCTTGTTTTGTCTTCCTGGGGATTGAAAGACATGCAGGTAAAGCGAGGTAGACTATACGGCATCCTGTATATGCTTAGTATATAGCATATATCCAGATTGTTACAAAACCAGGCTAAGCATCAAGCCCAACCCGCTGGCCTTTCTGTCACTTACAAATAGATATTGAGGGTAGGGCACAGGGCATCTTACTTGATTACTGGCAGCTTGGAATTGTACAGAAACATCCATCCATGTTTTTTCTGAAGGTGGACGATATATTTGGAAAAAAAAAAAAAAAGGCATTTGAAACTTGCAGCTGACAGTTCCTGCCTTGAAGAAGTAGTTAGCATTGCAGCTGATATGTTTTCCCACAGCTGTGTGTAGCTTACTGACCACGAACCTTTGGATATTGACGGCATACTTAATGGATCCTGTCTGTCATCAAACTTTGGATGGCGTTAATAGTATTACAAAGATAAAGAATGACATGTTCTAATGTAGTAATTCTATTAGTAATTAGATGGGAATTAAGTTGTTCAACAGTTAATTAAATATTTGTAGAAGTATCTGCCAGCTCTGCTAGCATCATGTATGGGGAATCAGGCCTCCAGTATTTTAAGGAATAATTTGTGATCTCCTGCGTATATATACACACACATATATATATATAATCTCAGTCTCAGTTTAGTAACTTCCTTTACTCAATTCAGTAAGCTCCCTTACAGTACTTCAGACCAGCTTAGTGTTCTCTCAAGGCCTTTGTGGATATGACAGCCATACAAAATGCAGGCTCTAAGAACAGAGGGGGCGTCTTTCCTGCTCGGAAGAAGGACGGCCTTCTCCAGACTGCAGAGAGGTGAACTAGGAGTGGAAATGCAAGAGATAAAATCCATGGGGCAATTTAATGGCAAGTGCTGACTTGAAGAAGCGTCAACATTATCACTTAGAATGGAAGGATAGTCTCTAGAAAATCTTCCGTCCTGCTGTTAGAAATTCACCTTAATGAACAGCAAACAAGAGGTTGCAAAGGATGGTTGTGACCAATTGCTGACAAAGTTGCGGTGTACTGCAGCTGGCAGGGCTCCTGCTGGCAAAAGACATAGTGTGTATTGCTACAGGTCATGTAATGGTAAATGAACACTTACTGCCTCTGTGGCGAGTGGATTGATCGTTGTGTCCACCTCCAGACAGGTCTGCCTTTGTTTTACAAGGAAATGTATTTTCCCCTGCTGTGCTGAAGTCGGAAGATGAGTTCAAATACACAGAGCTCAAAGCAAAAATGATTGGGATGTGTACAGGAGCTAGTTTCAGCTTTTACAAAATTACCTGTCATGTGCGTATATAGAAATGGCTGTGTATAAATGTACATTTGTTTGTTTTTTTTTCTTGTAAATGTGATTTTATTTTTCACAGGTCAGTGTACCTAGAATGTTATTCTAAGGTAACAGACAATATTCGATTGCCAGGCACTGACTTTACATCATAATTAGTGATTTGAGAAAAAGGTCTCTGTTGGTAAATACTGTTTAGCTTTCTTAATACATTCTTAATGCATTTTAGCTGTCTTAGTTCACTGGAGAATATTACAGGTGCAAAAATGTCCACTTTAAAAGTTTTTCAGTTTGGAGCCTGAGGTGCAGATCTTGTCTTAACTAAAATGCCACATCCATTGCCTAAAATGGGAATGTGAGTGTGTCCACAAGCAATCTTCACCACTGTGCAACCAGAAAGGAAGGATCCTGTCACCTGAGAAGGATGGCCAGTGAGGTTTCTGGGGTCTGGAGAGTCAGGTGTGCTTAAATTGGCACAAGCTCTGATACCTCTCAGTCTCATTTTGGGGATATCCCATTTGAAATAATGATTAATCTTTTACTGGGCCAAATATGTGTGGTGACTGACTCTCTAGCTTTTAGCCACTGGAGAACTCGTTCAGGGTGTGGGATGGTGATGTTCAGGTCCTGGTTCTGCCTGATTTGGCACCCTCATCTCAGGTAACTGCGTTAGCTACTAGACTGTTAACTGCGAAATTCTCAAGGCTTCCTTCTTTCTTCCAGTACAGAATAGAAAGTATTTTTCCAGCTCTTCACGAAATACAGTGCTCGTTTTCGTGCCAGCCATAACTGTAACTTCGGGCAAGAGTCATCAGTTTGGACTCCAGTCAGCACCACCATCAGGGAAAACAGAAAAGTGGCCTAAAGCTAGTTCTGCCGCCCACCTCTGGAGCTGTGTCAAGCATGCCGAGACCTGAGCCCTGCGTGTGTTGTGCATGTGCTCCCCTTAATTATGTTTGACGGGGCTGAGGGGTACCATGTTTTGATGGAAAAGATTTTGTTAGAACACTGATTTCCCCCTTCCCCCCCCCCTTGAAGGTATTCGTACATATCTTTCACGTGTTTATTCATGTGCATATATACATAGACTTAGTACATACTGGGCAAATCCAGAGACATTTGCAGAGACTGAGTCCTTGAGCTGTTTGCAATGAGGGAGGGGTTTTTTTGGCTTTTTTTAGAGCTCCTTGCTCAGGATTCTACCTCATGGTCTCATACGTGAACATGGAGCGTGTTTGCCATGTGCGTGTATTGCTTGGACTGAGGTGAAAACAGCCTAGCACTGAGTTACCTGGGCCGTATAAACTGCTGATGCCCTTGGTGTGTCACTGGAAAGCATTTTTTCCCCAGAAACTCTGTCTACCAAGTGATTTCTAAATTGTGTTAGGTAATAACCACGAGCTACATCCAAACATGTTAGATTAAATTGCTTTAAAAAATATTTCTAACGTGGAACAACTCCTGCAGTGTCTGTCTTATAGGAAACTGGTAGTAAACGATGTGAGGGAGTGGAGACTCGAACAGATGAGGGCAACCTTCAGAACAAAGCAAAACAAAACAAATGCTTGCCTGGATCTGTGTCAGTGGGAGGCCACTGTGACCCTACAGCAGTTAATTCGTTTAACATGTTGCTGGTGTTATGCTAATTAGATATTTCTTGAACTGAGAGATTGTCAGTTCCAAGTTTCAAAACTTCTTTTTCTTAAAATAAAAAGAAAAAAAAGGACAGATGAAAGCCTCTTGAAAGTGTACAATTCTAGGCTGCTTGCGTCTTTCTCTGTGCTTAGCTTTTACAGCCACTGCAAAGTTCATTTTCTTTTTTTATGAAAAATGCTGTGGTAGAACTAGGTCAACCTCAGAAGAACAAAATTAGCAGAACTGTATTAAATAGTAAGGTTTTCAATGCTTAAAAGAAATCGACAGCTTTGATGAGGAAGGGCCTCTGCTTGCAAACCGTGTGCTCTGAAGGGACGCTTCAGAGAGGTGGAAGGATGGGGGGAATGGTGGAGCCCACTGGCTTTTCGAACCTGTCGGATAATAGGCTAAGTTAGGTTGGTGAGGTCCTAAACTGATTCCTGGCGTTAGCACGGCTGTCAGGCATGGGGGAGATATCAGCTGTGATCTGCTGTAACAGTAGAAGTGTGTCTGTTCGGAAAGCAGGATGATACTTGTGAATGCATACAACAGGCTTGGTGTAACAGACTTGTTCACTAGTTATGAGCAGTCAGCATTCTGCGGGCATAGAAATTGTGATTTTTAACTCACCTTTCAGTTTTAACAGGTAGAGAAGTAAATTATTCAGAGAAACTGCTAAAATCTGTGTGATCTATCCTTAGCAATTCAGTTTCCAGAGACCGAATAATTATCTCTGTGCTCAGAAATAATCTCAAGAAATATAATGACTGTCAAGCTTGTCTTAGATAGCTTCTGTCTCCTTGGCAAAACATGATTTGGTCAGTCCAAAGACAAAGGAGTAAAATGCTTTGGTCTTGTTATTTCTTTTCAGCAAATAATTACTGTATATCAGGGTCATTGTTTTTTTTTAATATTCTGCTGTTGAACTTTCTGCTTCTCCTTCTGTATCACACTTAGAAAACTGGCAGGCATGTATTACTCCAATATGGCAGTTTGGATGTTTTTTGTGTTAGTACTCTAAAATGGGAAACACTTTCAAATTACCCTTAACCACCAGTGTTGGCAGGATTGGGCCAGTTCGCATTCAGAATGTCAGACTATTGTTGTTCGCCATCATAAATCCTCGTGACTGGTCCAGGCCATTACAGGCAGCATGCCCTCTTGCAGACATCGGATTCAGGTGCAGGCTGGATTTGCCCTCACTTTTGCAGGCTGCAAATTTACAGTTTGGATCTGTGAGTCTCTGTTTTAGCCTGTAAATGTTGCACTTTGTGTTTGTCACTTTTGAAGATACTAATCTACAGTTACGCTTTGATGTGTGATGCCATAGTGATGTAAATCTGGAGCAATGTAATTGCGTTAGCTTTTTACCCCAGCATAGCCTCTATCTGCTTTTCTGAATCTGCGTGTGATTATCACTGTTTTAGAGAATCTCCTCATACGCAGTGTACTGTCTTACAGGGCTGCCTCATGAATCCGAAAACGGTTTTAGTAGCTTCATATCCAGTTGGGCTTTGTAAGAATGGTCTGTCAGCTGGTGAATCTTAATTTCTGTAAAGGACTTGGCCATGAGAAAATTTCCCTCTGTAAAATGTATTAGCAGCCATCAGTTGCCCTACCTATTGGAGGCAAGCGTGAGGTGAAAATGAAGCCAAGTAAGACTGCAGTAGTGGTAATTACCTAGGTGCTTGTTTAACCATGCAGCAGGTAATGAAGTCAGGGACTGTAATGTCACATCAACTACATTACCTCATTTTCTTCTCTTGCAGACACAGGGAGGTTAAAAATAATGAGCCTGTCTGCCTCTCCCCATACCCCTGAGCACATTGAATCACGAGCACCTTCTTTCTAAAACAAATTTATTTCTTGCTGCCTCCTTCCCAACAAAGACTTGGCTGTGATGAATTCCAGACTTCACAGCATATTTGTCAAAGTGGTGCACCTGTGAGGGTTCCAGCACAAGATAAATTTTGGCAGGCCGAGGGAGTAGAGGGAGGTACTAGGTGAGGAATAAATCTTTGTGTGTTACGCCAGACTGTGAATGAGTGTTCTCCTCCTAAGAATCACCCCCTGACAAGTTATGATAAATTACACTCTTTGTTGACACCTTCATCGTGTTATTTATGGCTCATTAATTGAACCGAAAAGGAGACTTGTAGCACAGCAGGGGTATTGTACAGTGCTTTTCCAGTAGGCTGGAACTCAAACCAAAGAACAAAAAAGGGGAAGAAAAAGGTAAAGTAATATATGCATGTGTATACTCTTCACTGAAAAGAACTAGCTGCTGTGAGATACCAGTGGCAAGTGCTCTCAGTTCTCTCCGAAGCATTCATTTCTGTCCTCCTGGGTGACCCAGCAGGAGAGTGTATGTTTGTCTTGTGCTTTAATTCTTACATCCGTGTTGCTCTGTGCATTGCTGAAGCATGTGATTATCAATCTCATATCAAGGCAAGTGTCCAGCCTGTCTTTCTGGACTTGGCCGTCCCTCGCTTCCCTAACAGCAGCTCTCCCTGCTCCATCCTAGTACCCTGTCGCCATGAGTGAGATTCTGACGTGATAGTGGGCAAAAAGCAAGCATACTCAAGCGATCCTGAAGAAGTATAACCAACACAGAATGCGGTTCTTTTGGGACAATATATGCCTAATTCAGACATGCACTCATTTGGGGAACCTTTGTGGATCCTAGCTCTCTGCCGCTGCTGAAGGCTAGGTCTTTTGACCAAACATCCTATTGTGGCAGTATGGGCGGGCATTTTCTCTGAGAAGAAGTAGCATAAACAGGAAAGGGAGAGGTACAGGATCTGAGCGGGTGGCTGTCTACACTTGTTATGCAGGAGGTGTCCGCAGGAAATGTAGCTGAAAGTCATTGTGGGAGATGATAAAAGAAAGAACAAAACCTTCAGTGGATAAATAGTGAAGCAGACGAGCTTGCTTCTATGAAGAATTGTAGATTTGATGCTGAGCTGTTTAAAACCTGAAATTGTCCTAATGAGCTCTGTCCTAGAAGGAAAATAATAAGCTGACTCCTGAGAGTATTTATTATGTGTGAGTATTTCGAGGCAGGAGTACCTGCAAAACCTGGCCAAGAAAGGAGCATGTTTTCCTGTCAAAGGATTCTGAGATAACTGTTGAGCACCTTACTGGAGAATACCATCAGGAATTCTCACATGTCCGTAGCAGCGTGCGCAGCATTACTCACGCACTTGCTGTTTGGGCCCCTCTCTTCCAAAGGAGCCAGGCCCTTTTGCAGTGGCAAGCTTGGGAGTTTCGGTCAGAGTGACAGCTCCCTTGGCTGTATGGCCTAGAAGAGAGAGTAGTCAGGCCTGGTGGCAAGAGATTGGAGTTTCACGCCTATATAGCTTCTTAATCAGCTTTGTAGGCACAATCAAACTTGTTGAACTTACAGCTTTGGTGTGTATCACACTTTTCAGGTGTGAAATAAAGCTTTGCTTTTTCCCTTAGCTAGAGATGGAGCAAGTAGTTCTGCAGGGACTAGACTGAATCAGGTAACACCGACCACGAGGAGGAGTTCCTCTTGCGGCAGCTTCCCGGCCTCCCGAGTGAGGTGCAGGTGTGGTTCCTTGGTGTTCCCCTTCAAGGATTTGCTGGGCGCAGGAGCAGCCTCTCCTGTGTGCCGTGCGGGGTGAAGGCACTGTGTCCTGCCAGCTGTCCGGGCGATGCCCAGTGCCTGTGTGTGTCGCTGCCTGCCGCTGTTCCTTGGGAGGCTGGCGGTGTCCCTGAACTGAGAAGCAAGCGGCCTTGGTGACTGAGGCTATGGGAGCGATCTCCATCATTTCTTCTGCAGGGTGGGTGTCAGGAGGATGGGGCCAAGCTCTTTTCAGTAGTGCCCAGTGACAGGACAAGGGGCAATGGGCACAAACTGAAGCACAGGAAGTTCCATCTGAACATGAGGAAGAACTTCTTCCCTCTGAG
>Ga0065711_1004194_pt1 | contig 24646 bp, 13 predicted proteins | sample Hoacrofraction12_FD_59098 | JGI IMG/M metagenome (GOLD analysis project Ga0065711, IMG submission 59098) | Hoatzin crop microbial communities from Cojedes, Venezuela - Epithelial fraction 12 v2 (version 2) | ecosystem: Host-associated > Birds > Digestive system > Esophagus > Crop | place...
TTTATTTAAATAACTAACTTCAATCAAGCAGAGCTCCACTACCTCACCAAACTGCCAATCTCAAGTACTTCACAAGTGGTAAGGGTCATCTTTGCAATCAAAAGTTAGCCACCTTATCCCTACAGATTTTTCCACCCTGCCCTCAGGAATCCTGCAGATCATCCCAGTTGGGACAGAATCTGAGGATTCCCCTGGAGCCAGCCCCCGCCTCCCCATGAGCTGGTGAGCCAGCCGGTGCAAGCAAGGCACATTCCTCCCTCCCAGAATCGTCCAGAAGCGCATAACAGAAATAAAACCTAGCCGAAGACGCTGACCTTGGCACACATGGAATAGTTTTTATTTGTAAGGGTTATACTAGTTCAGACCAGTACTTCAAAACTATGTTTTGATCATGGAGATGACAAGCGAAAGCATAATTCCCAGAGCTGATGACCAGGCACACCTCTAACACAAATCAGCAGGACGAGTAAGTTTTGAATATTTTTAAAAGTCATACTAAAAATGTCTGATATGGGCTATGTCAAAGCAATAGTAATTCTAAAACCAACTTAATCTCACTCTGCTTCAGTTTCCTCACGTGGGAAACTAGGGTTTCTTCAGCTTTGGAATTAGAATAATGCTATAACGATATTTGGAATAATGGTTTTATTGATCTTTAATGTTTGCACAGTGCTTAGCCCTTTTAAAAGTATATAAGAGCAAGAAGGTGAAAATTCTTGAAGATATAAAGAGAGATAGCCGGAGCAAAGTGTGCTCTGATGCTTTACAAAATCTAGAGGAAAGGCGCTGAAAGATGTTCAGACACGGCAGAGAAGAAGGAGGGGGTAAACAAAAGAACTGTGTGGATGAGAGGGAGGAATCTCTCATCACAGCTCCTCCGTTCTTCAACCAGAACAGAGAGAACAGTCTTCGTACACCAGAATCTTTTCAAAGCCCAGAGAAGGAAGGAAGGAAGGAGAAGAAAAAAAGAACAGAGAAAATAAGTAGATAAAAATGAAAGGAAAAGGAAACTGAGGTGGATGTGGGTAGAACGTGTACAAAAATGTTACCCCGGCTACTACTATTTCTAGCAGTGTTTGCTGGTTTTAAAGTACCTGGAGCACGCCTTACGAGGCCTCAGCTTAAAGGACTCGCAGCATTCTCGGGCAGATCTGTATTACTCTGGTACTTGATTATTTGCGACTTCCATACTGCTCGGTGTAGACTTTATGATTAAATGACTGACAGTTTTTTTGCAAACGCCTTAAAAAAATCAGGTTTAAAACAACTTTATCAAAGGACTCAAATGCTGAGCAGAAAAAAACTGGAAGTATTATAATATAAAATAGGATCTGTAATATTAAACAAAGAATTGTATTAACAAATTAAAAAATGTATCAAAATACTACAAGCTAAACAAGATGTTTTAATACTGAAATGAAACAGAATATAAGTGATTCAGATTAATTGTTCCCTTTCAGAATTTCGCAAAATAATTACTTGGTATAAAACACTGAATTTTCAATAAAACAGTATTTTAAAAGATTTTTTCCCAAGAAGATTCTTTAAGCTGATTATACCTGAAAAACTTCTTGTTTTTAAATACCTCTGCATGAACACAGGTTCTACACTGTCAATCACCTCCAATGACCAATACAGATCTTTTTCTGTTTCCGCAAAAATAAAAAGCATTGCACATTCTTAGAGATCTTTTTCTATGCTAAAAGGATGTGGCATTTCACTTCCAAAAGAAATACCTGTTCTTGCTAGACTCTTCGAAGTTTTATCATAAGTATTGATACCTGAAGCGTTGAGGCTCACCTTCAGTTTCTACGGCTTCATAACAGATTATTCCCAATATTGCAGTGTTTGTCGCTGTTTAATAATAATTTTAATGGCAGCGACTGCTCAGTAGTTAATATAGGATGTCCTTAATTCAGCCCTCAGGTCACCACATGCTGCCATGCCATCCCGAGACTTCTGGGTTACCCTGCGACTTTCTTCGGCCGCTGTTTACACTGTGCTGCCCATGCCGTGACGTGCTGACTGTCACACCACCACCTCAGCCCTACCTTGTGGCTTCCGTGATGCCGTCTACTGCACCCCTCGAGTCCCTGCACAACAGGAGAAAACTTCCGTCGTTCCAGGAAAAAATTCCACAGCTAAGACATTATATCATTTGTACACGATAAGAAAATGTGGTTTTTTCCCAAGTCTGACTCTATTGTGCCAGAAATGAAAAATGGATTAATTTATCTCTTATTCATGCCTGAACTTCAAACTTCCCCTGAAAAAAGAGGACATTCTTAATGCCAAAGGATTAATCAGCAGAGAGGAATGGATATTCTACATTTTCAGCCTTGGTTTAGTATCTTTTCTAAGCCACAGCATGCATCGCACACACAAAGTCTTTCCTTCAACCCACACACCCGAAACAGTTTTGTCCTTGCCAGTGAGGAAGAATATATGCTACAACAAAGCGTGCGATAGAGTTGATTTTTAATGGAATTTTTCATTGCTAAGGAAGTAATGATACAGCAGCCTCACAGCACAATGTCTTATTCTAGAGATGAACTGTCATTTCACTCCTGTCATTCAAGCCGCAAAGTTTCCTTCCTCTCCCCATAAAGCCCAACGTTCTCCGGTCTCGTCATCTGAGAGCTATAACATTTCCAAAGAGGCTGAAGACAACATTATTGCATGCCACAAATCAGTCTCGCAAGTTCAAATGGCGAAATGCAAAATGTCAAACATACACTTTTTCTTGTCAAATTGATACTCTTCCACTGTATATTTAATGTACAACTTCTATAACTTCTATCAACTTGCTGGATTTCTTGAAGGCAAAAAGGCAGTTACTGTTAGGCACTTTTTAAAGGCCAAAGAAAGAGATTTTAGAAATATTTCCTTCTGCAGATCCTCCCCGTACAGATGTTGAAAAACAAGCCACCACACAACAACGTCCACAATGACCACTTTTTCTAGGGCTTACAGTCGTATCGGTTTTGGAATAATTCTTCTGAATTTCTGAACAGTTTCTCTGAGCAATGATGTCTGGCAAAGCTCTTGTCTTCGCATACTGAAAATCTGATGTCATTCCTGACAGGGGTCATAAGTTGTATTCTGTAGAGCCGAAGCGTAATGGGGGTAAATACCTCGTCTTACCCAAGGCTCGAGGATCCACTTCACCATGGATTTCATGTACTATTTCCATTTACCATATTCATGTACTAATATTAAACATAAATAACAGATTCACTATCATCAGAGGTTTACAACTCACAATTCCAACAAAAGTACATTTATACAGAACACTGCATAGGCATAAATATAATTAGTGTTAAATCATTTGAAGGATTACTGCAATGAGATTCTGCTGTTATTTCTAAGCCCCAAGGGAGAAAAAGCACTCAAGAACACCTCTGATTTACGTGGGAACAGTCCTGTACGCTCAGAGTTCAGACTGACCATAATTACTTTGCTGAGCTACAACATAATGATTCAAAATACATTTCTACATTGAAACTATTTATAAGGCAACCTCAAACAAGCCTCTGCTCCTAAGGCTCCTATATTAACTGTTCCACAGAGATCATTTGCTGAACTTTGCCTCTTTAACTTTGTGTTCGTATGAAAATAGAGAATGTTGTTTTTCTCGCTTTTGTCTTGGAGAACGGGGTGAGTACTTAAGAAAATATATTTTTCCTCCCTAGCCTCCATTAGAATCTAGATGCTGGATTTGTGCTTTATTTCCTTCTTAATTTCTGTTTTACATGGTGGTCTAAGAGCATTTCACAGGTGTTTGCTGGAACTCATTAGACTATTTGGAACTCCTTCATGCTCTCTAAAAGGCAATTAAAATGTGTCTGCAAATTACCTCATGTGGTCTGAAGCACAGCTGCCGCTCATCCCCCTGTTACTACGCGGTATGCCCAACCAGCACAGAAAAGCTGCTTTGATACCTGCAGTTTACAAAGGCAAATCAGGCCTTCATGAGTGACAAAAATCCTCAGCATGCTTCTTAAGTCTTCAATGCAATTGCCTTTGTTGTCACAAAAAAAAGAAAAAAAATATGTTGATAACAAGTTAAGAGCCACAACTAGTTAATTAAGTGGATAACACAGGCAATGGGAAAGCAGCAAGCCCTCCAGCAATTCAAACGCTGAACACTCAGCAAGCATGGCTACGTGCAGGTAAAGCACAGGTGACTCTGCATGGGTAAAATAACTAAAACAGGGTAGGTTTAGGCTGGATATAAGAAAGAAATTCTTTACAATGAGGGTGGTGAAACACTGGAACGGGTTGCCCAGAGAGGTAGTGGAGGCCCCATCCCCGGCAACATTCAAGACCAGATTGGACAGGGCTCTGAGCAACCTGATCTAGTTAGCAGTGTCCCTGCTTGCTGCGGGGGGGTTGGACTAGATGACCTCTAGGGGTCCCTTCCGACCCAAAACTTTCTATGATTCTATGATTGAGGAACAACACAGCAGGATATAAGCAAGCAAGGACATTCCTGGAGAGAATCGATGACAACTTCCTCCCCTAAATGATAGAGGAGCCTATGAAGAGAGGTGCTTTGCTGGATCTCATACTCACAAAGGAGGGAAGGCTCATTGCAGATGCAAGTGTTGAAGGCAGCCTTGGCTTCAATGAGCATAAGATGGTGGAGTTCATGAATCTGACAGAGGGAGTAGGGCAAAAAGCAAGATCACAACCTCAAACTTCAGAGAGCAGACTTTAGAGAGCAGATTTTGGCCTCTTTAAGGATCTGCTTGGAAGAGTCCCATGGGATAAGGCCCTGGATGGAAGAGAGATCCAAGAAAGTTGGTTAAGATTAAAAGCTAACTTCCTGCAAGCACTGTCAGGGTGACAGAACATTGGAACAGGTTGCCCTGAAAGACTGAATATCTCCCTTATTGGAAATATTCAAAAACCACCTAGACATGGTCTAGGGGTCACTGCTTAAGCAGTGAGATTAGGTAAGGTGACCTTCGGAGGCCCCTTCCTACTTCAACCATTTTTTGATTCTGCATTTCTGAGATTCTGTGAACAGATACATAAAGATTAAGAAACAGTTTACTTGACCTACATTTTAAAATATACTTAAGATGGTGTACAGGATAATAAATTTACTAAGACAAATATTGGGCTTACTTAAACTGACCACACTATTCCTTTCCAACCTTTCCTATAATCCTATATTTGATATTTGGGTAGTTTTATGCTGAGAATTAGTAGCTATTTCTAAAAGACAAAAATGTGTCCATAACATGCATCATCTTGACAAAGCGATTTATTCTGTTATTGACACAAGTTATCCTCCAAATGAAACTGAAGCAGAGAGATAATCAGAAGGTAGAACTACAGCTGTGTTTGGCATATGGCTAATCAAAGAAAGAAATTGTTTGCTTTGATTCTCATCCAATTGTCCTGCAAAGAATTAACCTGAGCAGCTGACAGCCTAAGCATTTACTTTATGAATATGGAAATCAAGGAAAAAGAACAATGCAAGAATCACCATAGCACAGTTACAGCTTCCCCTGAAAAAACGGAGTAACCTAAATAACAGTTTATTTCCTCAATTTAGGTTTCAAGGTTAAAAAGAAATATTTACAGCTTGGCAGATTTATCTGAGCTCTTTTTTGTCAGTGCATGGTCAAGATTTATCACGTGTGTAAAAATTCACCTTTAAATTATAGAATGCTTCTATTCCTGGTGGAAGTAGTTCCAGAATTTTGACACTAGTAGCAACAAATACCTGTGTCACACTTCTTCACAGTGGACATATGAATAGATACTGATAAAGCCAATCTGAACTCTTCTGCTAATCCTTCCTGAGGCATCATGTTTTTATTATTCAAGCTGGAACTGTGCAGTCTCCTAGCTACCAGGCTCTGTTATTCTGTGCATATGTGTGTATTTGTATATGTATATAAACATACAGGTAAATCATAGAAGAAACTAGGACTAACTGTTCCAAGGACTAAAAGTTCCAAAATTCCTTGGCAGTCAGTAGACCAAAATCTATGTGCTTTCTTTCTTTTTTTCTTCCTTTATTTTTGAAAAGAAATTAGATGTTTAAAAACAATCAATTTCACTGATTGGAGAATATGATCCCATTTCCAAGGTGTGGCACAGAAATGCATAGATGTCTGTAAAACCTATTTTTGGGCACTCTGGCTCTGGTGTAAAAGCTCTGCGTAGCCGTGATGCTCTGAAAGGTATAGAACTATAGATACAGAAGGAAATTAGGGCCCTGATGCAGATAGACTAGCAAGATTTTAGGTGGAGTCAGCTCCGTGATGTCTGTTCTATAAACTATATTGATTTTGCATTTTTCTCAACAAATACGCAGCTGAATTTATTCCAGCAGGGCAACAGATGATTAAGTGTTTATCGTTCACGAAAGAAAACAATATCTAATGAAATACACAGTGTAAGAGTTGTAACAGGGGGTTTCATCCAGCCTGAACTCCTGGCCACAATATACCTGTCAGGCTCCCGAAGGCACTACTAGGCCTTACTGGCCCTGAACAGGACACATTACTGCAAACAAAATCTGCAGATTTTTGAGTGATTACAAAGAAATTTCTGGCTCTCTAACTGTTCCATAACAGTTCTGGTGGGCCAGAGAGCATTTGTAAGAGGAAGAGAAGAAACTGGTGCCTGACAGGGAAGTGAATGACTGTAGATTTGGGCTCCGTCTGTGTTCTGAGGTTGAAAAGAGGTGAAGAAGAAGGGCTAAGGATGTTACCCATGTGCTCTCTGTTCGTAGCGCAGACTGCGCCCATGGCTGGGCTCGAAGTATTATACACTTTGTCAATATAGGCTCCGAATTTACATGACACTAAAATGTTACTCTCCCACAGCCCCAAAGCCCTCAGTTCCTGCATCCAAGGGGTCGGCTTCCCCCGCTGGCGCGGTCACTGCCAGCCCGCCGGCTGCTCCCCCAGCGGCTGGGGCGGCTGGGGCCCAGCTGCATGGCAGCCTGGGCAGATCCGCAGGCTGCTGGCTGCTGTGCCGGGGCAGTGGCTTGGAGCGAGCACCGGCCCATCTCTTCCCAGTCATCCCTTCGCCCTTGCGTGTCCCCTTGGACTCTATTTCCCATCTGCATGGCAGCAGGTGCTCCTCAGCTGGTGGAGGTTTTGGCGGGCAATGGGGCGCTCACAGCGGTGTCGGATCCGACTGGGCGGTTTGTGGCCTCCCCCACACACAGGGCAGCCCACAGCCCCCCCTTCCCCACGGCCCACCGGGTGTGCCCAGCGGTGTGGGAGGGCAGGGCAGTCTGCGTTGGGGCCGTTCAGAAGCAGCTCCTGGAGGCCCCAGCGAGGAGAGATTCCCCAGAGAGGAGCTGCTGGCTCTCCGCCAGCGATGTGTGCGAGGTGAGTTCAGTTTAGGCACCTAAGCTGCACCAATGCTGTATGTAAGCCACACGGACAGGCAGGCCAGGACTAGACAGTGGGTTTGGGCACATGTTTAGAGTATGAATGTGAAAATCAACAGCCTGTAGTAGGTCTTTGGAGCAGGAGATGCTCTGGTCAGGGCAACTGCGGCACACTCCCCTAAACCTGAACAACTTCCTCCTCATACATGTCTTGAGCTGCCTTAGGAGGTAAGTAGAGAATTGCTCTTTCCTTCTTTGATGAGCAGAAAAATTCATGACCATGATAACTGTATGTATTTTTTTGCTACAAAACCTAATAAACCTGCTGCAGTAGGCTGAGTTCCTGAGGGCAGCTCCTGAGTCTGGTTCCTGAAAGGCCCAAACCATTTCTTTCTCAGCAGTGTGGTTAGAAGTCACCCACCGTGCTGTGAAATCTCTAAGGGGCTTAATACACAATAGGCAGAGAAAAGTCCCACTATAAGATCAGTTTTCATGCTTTTTGCAATAATGCGGAGAACAACTAAATATTGCAGATGTCTCTGAGCTAACTATCTATTTGTCAGGGATGAAATTGCGACTTTTCAGTACCTCCACTTCCATTAACATCCTTCCAAGAGAAGCAGAGCTTGAAAAATGTGTTAAACATTTTTTGCTGCACCATAAAACGTCTTAGCTCCCATTTAATTTTATCCGTGATTATTTACAATAAAATGACTTTCATCTGCCTATAAATCCTTACCTGGTACATTCTTTTTCCAAATTGCTTTATTAATCCTTAGTTATTATTAATTAGAAATGGCACAAACAGCACAATCATTTCCTTAACTCTGGCCGACAGCTGGGCTTTAATAGACTACAAAGCATGACTTTGGTTTCTGGAATTTATTTTTCTTCTGCGTTAACAATGTCACATGGCTGAAGAAGGTGAAAAAAAGAGGAGAAATATTTCAGAGTGTCATTTTTAACTGTAGAGACACAATGTTTTATTATAACTGTAATGGATTGAAACTCGTGGTACGTTCTTAAATAAAGCAGGCAGGCAAAGCAGTTAGCAGCTTTGTATTCACAATTATTCAGGCTTTTTTTTTTAATTTTTCATAACCCCTCCCTTAGGTATCAATTTACTTGTCTGTTACCAGTAACTTTGGTTCCTCTCTGCCATGTTTGTGGGAACCCCAGGCTACATCATGTGTGAAACAAAACACAGAATTTCGCTGGAGTGACAAAATATTTACATTTAACAGGGCACTATCTTGGTAACTGCTTGACTCAGGAAGAACATGATTTTTCCCGGATTGGTGCATCCTCTTCATGCACTTGCTGACCATCCTCCTTGACTTCGTTTAGCTACCTACCGGAAGTCTTACTGATGATAGAAAAGTCATTTGAATAACAATGAGTACCAGGGATGGAAGAGCTTTCAGCTTTTACATCTAAATGGTAATCAAATGTGGAGAAATGCCAGTAACACTTGAAATGTTTGAAATCTTTGCATTTTGCATGTTTCACACAACTAGTTTATTTTCGGAACAACTTAGTTATTACTATTGATCTTTTATCTAATCTGTTAGCCCATGGGATAAAAGTGCCACTAGTTTCCCAGCTGATATTACCCTACTCTTACGTGTGCCATAGATACTGCTCAAAAATGTGGAAGAATTAAAGAATTCCAGTATCCTTTGTCCAAGATTTTACAGAGATAGCTTTGGAAATCTGAGATCACTACCTACTTCTGAATTAAAGAAATGTTTTATAATTGGATCTGGAGTTTTGCTAATATAATCAGGACAAAGGATATAAAATTGTACAAAATGGAAACCCTGTCATTCAGAGAGATATGAATTTACAATGCAAATGTAAGAAATATGACCCAAGGACTATGAAAATGTTCTGATGAAAGAATTGTAATAATTTTTTTACAAGGAGATTTCCGTTATTGACATCTTCTTACACATTTACATAAGTGTGAGACGAAAGGACAATAAGGAATTGCATATAGGCTGGGCCATAACTTAAAAGAGATCCAATGCATAGCATTCAGGAAAACTGAGAAAACACAGCAGAAAAAGAAACATATAATTGAAGTGAAGTCTGACAAACGACCAAGACACAGGAACTTGCTATCATGACTTGTATTTCTTTTAGACAAGAAAGCTTATTTTTTTAAATAGTTTTTAGTAACTCTCCTATTTCATTAATTCTTGACAAAGATAATAATTTCTATATTTGTTCAAGAAGCAGAGTTTCATGTCTAAGGCTAGGAAAAAAAGTCTAGCTTTGCACCCAACTCCTTGTGTGACCTTGAACAATTTGCTTTTCTCTGGATTTAATCTTTTGATTCGTAATGTCTACAGAGGCACATGATTATCTCAGTGATACGGTAAAGATATTATTGTTGGTGATTTGTCGAAATGCTATAATTATGGGATACAAGTGCCAATACAGCTTACTCTGTGGATGGATAAATACTATTTATGTATTTATAAAAATTGAAAGATAATTTATGTGATATTCTTTTTCTTTTCACTCTTTGATCAGCTTTGTTTTTGCATTCTTGGAAAACTAATCCCTATAATAAAACCCCAGCTGCTCTCTTCTACCTACAAGTCCTCATGCAGACTACTGTTCGCAGAAGTCAAAAGTACAGCTGGAATACCCAAATATTTCATTTATTTTATATGTTTTGACCTGCATTTTTGTAGGTTTTGAAATGGATGCTGCAGATTGAGAGTTCTTGAGAACTATCTTCCTAGCTCTCTGTCTATTCAAAACCTACTATAAAGACCTAGTCTTTGAGCAAGGCATAGACACTCATGCACTAAAGATAGGTTACTTAATCATAGAATCATAGAATTGTTTGGATTGGAGGGGACCTTATAGATCAACTAATTCCATGCCATGGGCAGGGACACCTTCCACTAGACCAGATTGCTCAAAGCCCCATTCAACCTGGCCTTGAACACTTCCAGGGAGGGGGCATCCACAACTTCTCTGGGCAACCTGTTCCAGTGCCTCACCACCCTCATAGAAAATAGTTTATTTCTTTTTCTAAATCTGCCCTCTTTTAGTTTAAATCCATTATCCCTTGTCCTATCACTACATGCCCTTTTAAAAAGTCCCTCTTCAGCTTTCTTGTAGTCCCCCTTCAGGTACTGGAAGGTTGCAATAAGATCTCCCGGCAGCCTTCTCTTCTCCAGGCTGAACAGCCCTAATTCTCTCAGCCTTTCTTCATAGGAGAGGTGTTCCATCCCTCTGATCATTTTTGTGGCCCTCCTCTGGACCCACTCCCAACAGGTCCATGTCTTTGCTGTGTGGAGGGCTCCAGCACTGGACACAGTGCTCCAGGAGGGGTCTCACCAGAGATAATAGTAGAACACTTATTTATGTGCATTCTGTACTTTTTGGCTCAATTTTTGGCTCTTTAAAATGGGTCTAATAAGATTTACTTACACTTTGGATGTGGTTCTTGACATTGAAGTGGTCATGGTGGTCATGGTAGTTTTTGGACCTTTTAAAGCACCAAGTGTTATGAGAGGAAGGTGGAATCAAGGAGACTAAAGCTACATACAAAATTCCTTCTTAGTACATGTAATTCCTATTTTTGCAAACTAGGAATGAGCTTGACACTTTCAGTCAATTACTGTTGAGACAAAAACTTGGAAAAGTTTTTTTTCCAGTTTTATTGTATCAGCCCAAGCTATGTAGAAGAAAGAATCTTCTTTCTACACACAGCATTATGCTGCACACTGTAAACTGTCAGAAACACTTAACTTCATGCTGAACATGTTTTATATCTACTCTGTCTCTCTCTTGATGTTTGCTATTGTGAAAAAGACAGGACAAGCAAGGCACTTGAAGGTTACCCTCACACCACACAAAAAAAAAAAGAAAAGAAAAAAAGAATCTTTTCAATTATAAATAGTGAATTCTATGAAACAGCTGCAACACTTTTCTGAATTCTTTGTTTCTGACTGTTATCCCTTCATGCCTTGAGCAACCAGAAAGATTAATTCTGGGTAGTTATTTAAATATAGTCACTTGCTAAAAATCCTCTGCCAAGATCAGAGAAAAAGGATTAGGATTAAACTGTTCTAATCAATAGTAGTGTGGGCATTTTTTTTCTTTTTCAATGGAAATCTTTTGCTTCAAGAAACAAGTATTAACGCTATAGAGATTGCAGCATAGAGAATTGTATAATGCATATGTATCAGCACGAATAAACATCTTCCTTACTAAACACAAAGAAATGTTTTTATCTGTCACCTTTGTCTACAGACGTCCAGTGGATGTATGAAGGGATATTAAGGATGGTATTAAAATACTATGTTTTAAAGTAACATCAACACTATACGTGTTTCAGTTTTTTCCAGTGGTAGAATGGATTTGGTTTGTTTGGCTTCCCTACAGAAGTCACACACAGAAAGTGTATAACTCTAGCGTCAATTAGAGCTCATCCTTGGTGTGACTTTAATTGTAATAACTGAAATGTTTTCCATCATATGTGCTTCCCTTCTGTAGCAGATGAGGTACAGTAAAATAGTATATATAAAAGATGTCAATGTACAGACGGCTTCTTACGATCAAGCTGTCCCATCCATTAGGGTCTTCATTTCCATTACTTTGTACTGCGTTTTCTATTTTTTTTGGTAAATGAGCGCTAGTGAATCTTTGCTGACCTAATGATTTTTATTGTATTTATATTACAGCTAGGTATTTAGCTAGTGTGCGCATGGATGTGAAAATACATTTTTTAATGAGATATAATGGATATTTTAATGAAAAATAATGTGGACATATTGGTCTAAGCCAAACTTTAGAAGGATACACAGCGAGTTGCAGGGATCATTGTAGTTTGATAGCTTATTTTCAGCTGAAATAGTTGAACTGTTACAGAGTATCAGGTATTCCTCATTCTTCTGAGGCATAGAAATCAGGAGCAAACCAGGATTTCTGGAACAAATGGAGATTTTTATTGCCTGGCTGCCAAAAGACCATCTCCATCTAGTGCTTCCTGAAAGAGTTGTTACTGCCTTTATTTCTCTGTGGTCTTTCTTATGGCATTGCACTTACAGAGTTAGAGGTTAAGGATGTTTCAGGCAGCACTTCTACACTTGGAGAGGAGTGAAAGGGACCTCTGCTGCAGATTACTTTGAATTATTCCGTTGCACATTTATAATTGCTAGAATGAACAGGTCAGTGGAAGAAAGGACACTGTCCTGGTTTGGGAAGCTGAGGTGTTCTCAGCTGAGTCCATGGAGTAGGGAAGGTCCTGACTGATTAGGTACTAGGATGTGGACGCAGCTGATGTGGTTTAGGAAAGAAGTGCTTTGTCCAGTGGTAGGAGACTGTCTGAGAAGGCAGAACTGACAGAAGCTAACTGTAAGTATTTGTGTTGAGCGTTATCTACAGGAATGTAAGAAATAATCCAAAATGCAGCTCTGTGTTGTTCTTCCTTAATTTAGTAATTTGTGTGACTGTAAGCCTGGGTGAGTACACTATTAAATGGATGCTTCCTTTCAGAAATTAATTGTAATCTCATTGAAGGTAAACAAGAAATAAGGTCCATCAGGTTGCTAAAACATCTTTTACTAATAGATGAAGACTGGCTCAGCTGGTGTGGGAACATTGATTCTTGGGATTATTGTTGATGAGGAAACAGATTGGAAATGAGGTTTGGAAAATATTTCTGCAGTCCCATTCAGCAGTGAGTCCTCAGAAGGTTGGAGGTAATTTAGATGTTAATCTCCTGAGGACAGAAACTGTCTCTTTCACACAGTGTGTCTACAATTCACAGCACATATGAATCAGCATCATGACTGGACAGCATTAACAGTAGTACAAGCAGCAATGATAGATTGTTTAGCTGTCCATTTCATCCTGTGATTGTTAACCAAAATTCAGGACCTCTTGAGATAGTTTCAGTTAGGTGGAGAGTTTCATATTGGAGTTTTTTAGCCAGTCTTATTTACTTACAGAAAAATGCACAAGTTCTGTTTCCCTGAAATGGGATGTTTCAAACAGGAAACTATTTGCATTTTGCACTAAAGTTTTGTACCAGTGATTTTTTGTGTGTGTTTTCTTGTGCTCCTTTGTTTCTGCCTTTCTACTGTTTCTCTCACAGAGACTTGTGCCAGTCCAGCTCTTACCTCTGGTGCTTGGGGAATTGCCTGGATCTCTTGGATATCTCATTACAGAGTTAGTTTTCTGGAGAGGCCCTAGTCAATGTTGCTGTAAAGATGCCCTTTCTAAAAATTTGCATCCTGACTTCATGTTTTCCCTCTCTCAGCTTGATAGGAAAGAGGCTTCAGCTTCTGATTTTCAAATACATGGTGCTGGATTCTGTTCGACTGGAATCTGAACAGATCGTTTCGTTTCCACCAACTCTGTGGATTTATTGCACCTTCAGCTTGAATGATTTCACAGTGATTTTCTTGCCCCAACACCATCTACATTTAGCACTGAAACAAAATAAAGATTTATGTAACAACACTGAAAAGTACAAACCCAAAAAGACAAGTTTAGAAACACAAGAAATTAAAATACTTAGTAACTGGATATCTCTCCAGTTGCTTAACCTTGTCTAAAACCCCAAACTTACTTTTGCCTTTAAACCAGTGCTTGTAACAAAATGCATTCTTGCCATTGCCTCTGATCTGAATAATCCTTCCAAACATTTCTTAGGTAGGGTCCTTTGGACCTTTGGTAGTTATCTTTGGAGATAGGTTTTGGGATACAAAAGCAATTGCCTTTGATTGCTCTTTGGGAAGTCATGTGGTCTGTTTTTGGTCTTCCCCAGTGGCTGCTGTGTTTTGGATTCAGTATGAGCAGCATACTGATAATAAACTGATGTTTTTAGTTGTTGCTAAGAAATCAAGGACTTTTTTCGATTTCCATGTTTGGCTAATGAGCAGGTGTGCAAGAGTTGGGAGGGAGCACAGCCGGACAGCTAACCCAAGCTGACCAATGGAAATATTCCATACCATAGACATCATGCTCATTTTATAAATGAAGGTTGGCCAGGGGGAGAAAACCCTTTTCCCTGAGTTTGATCCTTTTTCTTGAGTTCGAGCTTTTCTGTGAGTTTGAACTTTTACATGAGTTTGGCGAGGCCAGCAAAATCCATTAGTTCCGTGAATTCTGCTATAGCACCATCGGCTGTCAGGTGGTGAGAAAAATTGTATTGTGTAACACTTGTTTTGCATATTCTCTATTATTATTATTATTATTATTATTATTATTATTACTCCTTCCTTTGTTGTGTTTTTAAACTGCCTTTATCTTAACCCATGAGTTTTACTTTTTGTCCATTCTCCTCCCCATCCCACTGCTGGGGGGAGGAGTGAGCGAGCTGCTGTCTGGTGCTTAGCTGCTGGCTGCTGGGTTAAACCATGACACAGTCCTACTGGGCCAACTGCTCACAAACAATGTAGAGACTTCCTTTTATAGTTAGATGTAGTTAACTCATTCGTAAGTAATCTCTTTATATTTTTATATGTTCTGACTCTCAGCCTCACTGGAACAGGACTGGCACATGCTGTATTATTAACGTAATTGGCTGGCCCAGTTAGTGGCGTATTGTCTAGTCATGGTCTGAAGAGAAAAATTACCTTTCCTATCTTTTACTGCAAGTTCATGTCGTGTAAGCTGACATTGCATTTGTTATATTATGCTTCAGGTCAGACAATGTCTTGTTGTGATTATTTGAAATGAAGTATGATGCCCTAATCTGTCACTCCAACCAATACTATTCTTCTTCTTCCTTTTCATATAGTACAGTTCATAACTAAATGAAATAGGTAAGGTGCCAACAGCAGTTATAGTCTTACATTTGTAGCCAGAGTGCACACATACCAGCTCTTGCTGAGCCTTTACTTCCTGTTGTGCTCTATGCTTTTCCTCCTCTGTCAAAAGGCCAAAAAAAAGGAGTCCAGCATTTCTTTGAAGAAAGAAAGTTAAATCTGCCTCATGCTCACGCTACCTGACAGAATCCCATGTTTTTGAATAGTTGGGGTAGTGCTCTACATGCATCAAAATTCTCCTTGAGAAATACCTAGGAATAGTGTAGCTATTTTAGACTTTCTTTGACAAAACAACTGATCTCATAATGCATAGAAGAGCATGTCTCAGGCTGACCTTCAATGGGGACAAAGAGATCTACAAAAGGTTTTTCCTTTGGTCTAGCTGTTGGGCCTTAGTATGTATCATTAACAGGAAGGTACCACTGACTTGTTTATCAACTAAGTAAGTCTATTTTTATACTGAGCATATTCTGGGTATTGACAAATGCTTTGTTTTGGTTTTATACATACAGAAGTTTGAGTCTTAGTGCCTATTTGTTTGGAGCCAGATGGCACCTACCCAAGATATGACTAGTCCTGGGGAGCCTTGGCACTTGACTGCTCTTATATTGTCAAAAACATCAGTAGCTCAAGGTCCTTCGAGGGCATATACTGCTGGATTTTCTGACTTCCTGGTAGTTGGTTTTCTTCATGTAGTCTCTGCCTAAAGAAAATGTTATTCTTTCTTTTCAAGGAATGGAAACATGTAGGTTCTTACTATCAGCTGTAGTTGTGTGATTTTCTGATATTTAATTGTGGGATCAGATTGTGGACTTTTATAGATTAGGTGTGATGGGAAACTTTCCTATGGTGCAGCATTCCCCAGTTACTGAATAGGTCCAGTGTGGATGGCAGTAGCTCATGAGAATGTTTATATCAATGAGCTCTGAAAAAGTTCAGTTCGGTACAGGTCAGACTACCAGATTGTCTTTTTCATAATTCAGCAAAGATTTGGGATTTTTAAACAGCCAAGGTATGTAAAAATATTTAGTAGTCTAGCTGACGCCTTCAAGTTTTCTTTTCCTCTCTTTTAACTATACCAAAGATGTATCAGGAGTGATGAGTTCTCAAGAGGTTACTCAGTATGTTCAGATCTCAGTGAAAATGAACAGATGCTTTTCAGCTTTGTTGAAGCTAGGTTCCTAGGAAATTCATTAGCATTTTACATGAAAATCCCTTGGCTTTAGAGTTGTATCCAGGTGACAGTGGCAAACAATGGGGAAGGCAGTCTTTGTTTTGCACGACTTATTTCCTTGTTTATTTAAACCTATATTTTCCTTTTCAGGTTTTTTATGCATTGATGGCTGCAGTCCTGTGAGCTTCTCCCATCGTAGATTGCAGGTAGATTATATGTGAGACAGCGGCGAGAAAAGTGGTGTGAGAGATTAGTGCTGGGTCTCAGACCTTTGGAAGCTCTATTTTGCAGAGATTTTTAATTGCCCATCATGGGATGCCTGTTGAATGCTAAATGGAACTTAGTAGCTTATACATCCATTTCCTTATTTCTCCACAACATGGTCTTAAATGTTCAGATACATACGGCTGTTCAGGTCAGGCCCAAAGGGACTGATCATTGTTGAGTGGAGTGAATCATGAGATAGTCAATTTTCTGGAGAATGTGGCAGTGCTCTGGCAATGGGGAATACTATGAAGCTGTGAAATCTTGTTCTGAAGTGACAGAATCAATGTCCATGACACAGGTTTGAATGCTTTCCTATTAGGCAATCAGACCTGTTGCTAGAATATCAAGGAATCATCTTAGCTAATCACTGGCATTACCCGTGACAGGAGTCTGTGAGGCCATAAATAACTTACCCAAGCTATTTATGTGGGAAATGTTGTCAGATGGAGTTGTTCTTTTAATGTTTTGTGCAGACACAGATTACTCCTTACCAAGCACCAGAAATTCAGACAGAGCAGGAGCAGTTTGAGAAACTATTCTCACAGCTGAGACAAGTTTTAGTCCCTTTGCCAAATGCTGCTCTGAGTAACATGGTAAAAAGCAGAACGAATTGGTGAGAATGGACTGAACCTCACCTGTATGGTTTAAAAGTACTAAAGTACATTAAATGCTGTCTGAATGGTGTCTGACCTGCAGTGCAACCTGAAAGCACCTTCATCTCATAATGATAAATATACATTGCAGCTCATCTGAACAGATGTATCAGGTCCAGTGTTTACTGGCATTGTTGGATTTACTGTACCTGCATAGATCAGAGACTCCGCTGTACGTGCACATGCATCAAGTGCATTCCACTTCCCAGCTTGTGCCTGAAGGCCTGATGGGGTGCCTGAGTAACGGGATGAGGAACCCATTAGGCTGCCTCATGTAACCAAACCAATTCACAGAACCTGCCAGACTCTTCTCTGAAAAGCGGAGAGAAGGTGCATGCTAGATTAATTGTTCTGGTGGTTGTAGCTTGCTGCCATGCAGTATCTTTCCTGAGAGCCCTGTGGAGCTTCACCTGTTAGGGAGAAAGATGGCCTGGTAGACTACCAGATGGATACACAAACACGTAGTGGAAAATACACACACACTAATCTGTATTCATACTAAACATGCAAACTGTTTTGGTTTGGTCTGGATAAATGCCAGATGCCCACTAAAAGTGCTCTATCACTCCCCCTCCTCAGCTGGACAGGGAGAGGAAATATGATGAAAGACTCAAGGGTCAAGACAAGGACAGGGAGAGATCACTCAACAATTACTGTCACAGATGAAACAGACTGAACTTGGGGGGAGAAAAGGGAGTTTAATTCTTCACCAGTCAAATCAGAGTAGGATAGTGAGAAATAAAATTAGACCTTAAAACACCTTCCACCCACCCCTCCCTTCTTCCCAGGCTCAGATTGACTCCCATTTCTCTCCCTTCTCTCCCTGAGCGGTGCAGGAGGACTAGGAATGGGGCTTACGGTCAGTTCATCACACGTTGTCTGTGCCGCTCCTTCCTCCTCAGGGCGAGGACTCCTCACACTCTGCCCCTGCTCCAAACTGAGGTCCCTCTCACAGGAGACAGTTCTCCACAAACTTCTCCAACGTGAGTCCTTCCCATGGGCTGCAGCTCTTCGCAAACTGCCCCAGCGTGGATCCTTCTACAGGGTGCAGTCCTTCAGGACCAGGCTGCTCCAGCGTGGGTCCTCCATGGAGTCTCAAGCCCTGTCAGCAAACCTGCTCCAGCATCCGTGCCTCTCTCCATGGGTCTGCACGTCCTGGCAGGATCCTGCTCCAGCGCAGGCTCCCCACAGGGTCACAGCCTCCTTCAGGCATCCACCTGCTCTGTCATGGGGTCCCTTCCACAGGCTACAGGTGGAGATCTTCTCCACCGTGGACCTCCATGGGCTGCAGGGGAAAATCCTGCCTCACCATGGTCTTTCATCATGAGCTGCAAGGGAAGACTCTCTGCTCTGGCGTCTCAAGCACCTCCTCCCCCCTCCTTCTTCACTGACCTTGGTGTCTGCGGAGTTGTTTCTTTCACATCGTCTCACTCCTCTCTCTCAACTGCTGTCTCACCGCAGTCTTTTTCTTTCCCTTCTTAAATATGTTATCATAGAGGCGCTACCACCGTTGCTGATTGGCTTGGCCTTGGCCAGCGGCGGATCTGTCTTAGAGCTGGCACTGGCTTCATCAGACATGGGGGAAGCTTCTCACAGCTTCTCACAGAAGCCACCCCTATAGCCCCCCCACTACTGAAACCTTGCCACGCAAACCCAGAACACAAACTTAAAAAAATAATTAAAAATGTGGCATCTTACTCCCACAGACACAGGATTTTGTGAAACTAACATTCTGAATATATATGATTTATGACAGAATGATAATATTATGCTAATAGAAAAAAGGAAAAAGAGGTTGCATACTATTTAACTAAAACAAGTTAAAATGATTCTAGGAATTGGATAGATTCCCAGTTGGGTTATATTATTTAGTTCCGTTGATTTGAGTGGAATTATTCCATTATAAACTGAGTGAATAATTCACAAGGATTTAATCTGTGCACTGAAAATAACACACAAGGATATTATCGGAATAATATTCAACCTTTTGCTGCAGTTGTCCGTGAGCCTGTATAGAACTAGGAAGGTAGGGCCAGATAGGAAGATTTCCTCCGATATCATTAAAGCTACATCTATGCAGCACAGAATTTAGTCCATATATTCATTCCATATTTAAAACTAGATCTGGTTCATGCAAATCTAGTTACCTTCTTATTTACAGAGATTTTACAATAGTTTCCTGAAGTGCTAGCATCCTATCTTTTTCAAGTCACATTTGAAAAAACTAAAAACCACAATAAGTGTTTATATTTATATCCAATCAATATAACTGTAATTACAGTTATAAAATAATTATTATATACTTTATATAATTAGTATTTACATAGTTAGTATTTATGCCTTAAATATTTAATGTAAAATTTTTTGATGAAAACATACTCAGTTCCTTTATTCTCACTACTTCCAAATTCACATAACCCATTATAAGATAGATGTTCCTCTATCTCTGGTAAACTTTGGAGTTCTTGGGTTGTACGCTGAAGTCATAGATCTGGTTTCCATTCGTACTTTCTGCTCAGATTTACAAAAACTGCTTAACTCACAGCAAAATCTTACTCTGAATAGTGTAATTTAACTGGTGTGCAACACTCCCATGCTGCCTTCTGTGACTGGCTTTGTGGAGTATGTATCTTGTTCAGAAAAGACATTCCTCCACTGGCTTCTCATGGTTAATTCATGGCCCACTCTGTGTCCTGAGCTACTTGTATGATTCAGCATTAGGTGGTTTTTGTGTGTAGGATACTCAGCAGTTTTTACCTGTAAACATTTGAAGGAAATCAACAGGAAGACTAGTAACAGCAGCTGTGAAGTTTGCTTTTTGCTAACTGACTTTAAGCTCTATGTATCTGCTGCATTTGCACTTGAATTTCTTGGAGTAAATTTAGTTGCCTATTAAAAACATTGATAGAAAATATAAAAACAAATCATATTTTAACATTGTCATTTTTCAAAGGAGTGTTCAGCCTCTGACAGGACAGCTGACCATTCACCTTTGAGTCTGCGAGCAGCACTCTGTTGCGGTGTAACTGCTACAGAAACTGTCAAGAAAGAAACAAAACTCAATGATTTAGTAAACTGTTTGCAGTAAGCTGAGGACATGTACAGCCTACTGTTCTGTTCAAGCTCTAGGGAAAACTGGTTGGCTTCCAGTCCCTAATACTTATGGAAGAAATACGTATTTAGGGGTACCAACAGTTATACTGCAATGTCCTTTTAAACCAATAGCTAAGTCTATAGTTTTATAACAAGTGTGTTTAAGTAATAATTGATGCCCTTACAATATGACCATAAAAATCATGACTGTTGAAATGTTAAGTCCAATTGTGGACAGTATTTAGCATGCCCACACGACAGAGTACCAGTGGAGCCATCCAGAGTGTACACTCTTAATATGCTAGATCTGTATATCAGTTTCAAAGTGTTTAAACAAAGATAAAGTCAGAGGAATTTGCACATACTGCTGCTTCTCTGAGCCCAGTGGAAAAAAATTCCAGTCTTTTTTCTCACATAATCACAGATTTTTTCCAGACTTATGTGATCATAAATTTATTGTTTTTAAGTAGTGATTGGGCCTTGAGGTAGTTTTTATTAGCTTGGAGAGACTGCCCAATTTCCTCTATTTCCCTCATCCAAATACACATTTTTTTGTGCCAACTTCTCTTCATATGGCCATTGGGAGTCTTTTTTCTGCTACTTTTTGACTTTTGCCTGATGTGTTGTGTTTGCAGGGCCTGTTGCTCTCCTCACATGACCAAGCCATCCCAGCAGCTGTCTTTTTTTTGCAATTGCTCGCACAGACTCATGGGACGCAATTATTGCAGAGATATTCACTAATAGACTTGTTAGTCCTGTACAGTGTATATTAGTCATATATTTATTCGGAGGCATATGAATGTAAAGGCCTGAGTGTGTCATTTGATCCATATTGCTGAAGTCTATGCTTCACATATGTTCAGGCCTATTATTCTGAGTTTTACCTTTGATACACTTGAGATATTCTTGTCTTGTCAGGTTCTGTTGAATTTTACAAGTGCTGCTATCACAAAAGCAATTCTACTTTTGATTTCTGCTTCAGACTTTCTCTCCTTTGTGATGGTAATTCTGAGATACCTGAATGAATCCACTCATTCAAGTTTCTCAACTTTGATGTAAATTTCTTTTTGCGTATGAGAATTTTCCATTGTCCTCTATCTGTTTTTTTCCTCCTGTTTGATCAACAGTCCACGGGTAGTATCTTTGCTGTTAGATCTTCTAGCTATGGTCCTTTTTCTTCCAGTCAAGTTGATACAATCTACAGAGTAAAGGTTATAGATCTTTTACCACTAGCTGTTAACTTTGTACTGCCAGAATTTTCAAGTGCTTTGGACTTACTATACTCAAGGAAAATAAGAACAGAAGTACTGCCAGAAGAAATCTGTCTTTCAGTCAATTCTTGGACAGAATCATTTACTTAACATGTGCCCTGTGAAGATTATACTTTTCAAATTGCTTCTAAAGCTTTTAATTTAAGTTCTCATGCAACTTGAACTTGCAGTTTTTAGGAGGGAAACCTTGTGCAATTGCCTGTGAGACTGAAGGATTTGTCTTTCTACCTTTTCTATTGTTGGAATACTACCTTAAAAAAAAAGTTTCTAATTTTATCTTTACTATTCATTTATTTCTGAGGCCTGAAGTATTTAATGGAACTATACTCTTATGCTTAGTGTAGGAATTTAGTGGCTCAGGATGTGTTGTGTATCAATGATCACTTCTGACCTGAACTGCTGTTTGATGTAGTCTATGTTCTTATCTGGTACATGGAACAGGTTCTGAGAAGCACATCTGCTCTGGCAGCAGGACAATACTCAAATGAGGAGGTTATACAAACACTTGCAGCCTATTCTGTGCCAAGGAATATACTGGTAATAAACCTACCTCACTAATCAAAGTTTTCACAGGAGAGAAACAGAGTTGTCACCTCAAAATATTCCATAGTTCTGTGGTGAGGGCAAACTTGTGATGGTAGGCAAAGGATGCGATTTCTCGTCACCTGAGACAAAAATTGGTTTAAACCTGAATATCCCAAATCCCAAAAGAATGCTCTAACCTGGAGCTATTTATTCAGTAAATAAAGGAGGCAAGAGAAGGGGGCAGTGATGCTATTTACTTTTTCTTCTCTCTGGGAAGGACTGACCTGATTTCATCTCATGATCTCAGGAGATGGTTCACAGCTGTGGTTCATGGAAAGTGGTGGACATCTAGCTTTATCCAGATGCTGAGTGTATAAAAAGTTTGTAAACATGCTACATAGTGGAGATCAAGCACAGCTAGTACACACAGTGATTCAGAGATATTTGGATGTTCAAAGTGAGATATTTGCTGTAATATAGGACCGCAAGCAAACTAATTAACCCAGACTGTCAGCCAGCTATCCTGCCTAGTGAGGCATGCACACAATTACACTGCATACTAACTTGGCCTATAGCATGTGCCTTAGCCTGGTCTTCTTCACACAGTTATAATTCTGTATCTGGACCTGAAAGCCCTGTTGCCCAGATCCTAGTATTTGCCGTGTACTTTAAGGACTGTACAGCAAGGCAATTTCTGTCCTGGCTTTGGAGATCATGTAAGTATACCTAAATTGGTTAGTCTAATACTAGTCCAAAACTCCCCATTCTCAGTTTGATATAGGCTTATTTGAAATTTCTACAGATTTTATGCAGCTGTTACCCAGATTAAACATTGGACAACAGTCTTTCTTAGTATCAGTCATGCTTATCTCCTGCTTCACAGGTTGTCATATGCCTGACCATGCAGTGAAAAACCCACAGCTTCTAAAATGATTTATTATTAGCAAATAGCTGACAATTCACATACCTGTGGCTTGGAAAAAAAAAGGAATTAACAATTTATTTGACTGTAAACAGTCAGCAGGAAGTTGCTAGTAATGATTAAAAAATCAATGTGCTGAAGTTCAGTGCAGTCTCCCAAATCTCACTTCAAATTCTTACATCAGTTCTCTTTCTCTAAAATTTGCTTATTGCCTATCAGTCTTACTGCATGCTTAATAATTTTTAACTTCCTGAATTCAGCCAATGATCTGTTAGTTGATGCACCTGGAACAGATGACAGAAAAACTAGAAAGGATGGAATACATGAAGGGCAGTGTTTGTGCCCTGGACTCCATTCATAGTCAGCAGAGAAGTAGTCAATATAGTGAGTAGAGTCTAAAGTGCAATTTGTCTCATCCTAAAGCAGCTGTCTAAGAGAAGAGAAATGAATCAAACCTTGAAAGTGCCCATTACTCTCCACTGACTTGCAAGGGAGTCAAGGGGCGATTAGCTTCCCTGTAAGCAGCCAGATATCAAACGTTAGATGATTTGAGCCCCATGCCATGCAACTAGTAGTATTTGACAGGTGTGTAAAAGCACCTATGAATTTGCTGCTTACAAGTGTATTCTGTTTGAATGCTAGGTGCCCAGGTTTGTAATCCCAGTTTGGACAGAAGGTGCTTATTCAGGCAGGCTTGGTATCACACATACAATGTAAACTGCTCACATTCAGGAACACAATTACATTCCTTTCTGTTCTAGATCCAGATGGTCAGCACCAGTTTGAGGAGAAGAGGTAAAGAAGGGGACAAGGTAGAAAAGAGGACAATTATTCCATGAGTGTAAAACATATCCGAGTTGCAGCTATGAGATTTCAGTAATATCTTATAACTAAGCTTGCTTAGGTAACATTGCTTAGCACTATGGCTGCTGTGAATCTAGTGCTGGAATTCTTACACATCTAGAGCTTCTCTTGTCATACAAAGGGGTTTAAAGTTATAAAATTAAGATTCTCTCTTTGTGACTACATTCTTAAAACTTGAGTTAAGTTTAGTATTGAATCTTGTGTATATCTACTTCAGGTTCCTCATGTCAAACTTTAAAACTTATAAAACATGCTTTCTGGATGGAAAACATTTTTCTCACTTCATAAGCAGAAGAGGAAAGAAAATAAAAAAAGGTTAATGTAGAAATGTAATTTATATTAAACCCTTTGCCCCTTGTGATGGTCTCCTGTAATCTGAAATTTACATCCTTTTCCTCTCTGTATTAAATAAAAAGGAGAAAGGCAAAAATACCCAAGACCCTTGATTTTATGAAGCAAAGAAATAATGACAGGAAATGGGGATTTTGTTTTTTTTGTTCTTTGGTGTGAATTGGCACAGGCATTACGATGAAGTTAAAATGCAGAGGTTAATTGAAAAATGTGATAAACAAAACCCCTTGAAGGTCTCTGAATAATTTTGCCTGACAGCACTGACAGCCTACTACCATTGGGCACTAAACCTACTCCAAACTGCTGGAGATAAAAAAAAAAAAAAAAAAAAAAAAAAAAAAAAAAAAAAAAAAAAAAAAAAAAA
>Ga0065711_1033889_pt1 | contig 24646 bp, 17 predicted proteins | sample Hoacrofraction12_FD_59098 | JGI IMG/M metagenome (GOLD analysis project Ga0065711, IMG submission 59098) | Hoatzin crop microbial communities from Cojedes, Venezuela - Epithelial fraction 12 v2 (version 2) | ecosystem: Host-associated > Birds > Digestive system > Esophagus > Crop | place...
TTAAAAAAAAAAAAAAAAAAAAAAAAAGGACTTTCATAATTAAGAATTTTCGTAATATTTTTGCTGAAGTTTAGGTATTTTACTTTGTGCTGTAACCCCCTGCAGATGTCCTAGAGTACACAGAGTTTAGATAGAAATTTTATTTGTAGTATATTATTCATAGACAATATTAAAATTAAACTCAAGCTGATTAATCCACTTCTATGTTTTTTCTAATAGTAGATGTATATACTGGCAAAGAACTTTAATCGTTTTGCTAAGAACAGATGCTCCAGCTCGCTCTTATCTGAAGTGCATTTTGGGAGGCTATTGGGACATGTGCTTTAAATGCCATTTCTGTAATTAATGATAAAAATTACACTAGGAAAACAGTAGAACTTAGTATGGGGGCTTGACACTTAGTGAATTAATCAGTGAAAAATTCTCATCTGATGGATCATTCCAGGATAATACTCTTCCGTGACTTTTCTCCATCAGAAGTGTGTTGACCTGCAGAAATGAGTATATTATTCCATTCAAAACAGTCTTAGTTTTCCTTGCGGCTGCAAGTTAGATATTGTAGATTATTTGCCCATTTTGTTGCTTTTATATAATTCTAGTAAAGTCAGGGAGATGATACATAAAATCTGCTTTTGTAATGTCCTTGAGTAACTTCACTATAAAGCCTTAGGAGTTTTCCCATACTTACTAACACTGAGCAAGTACCTCGTCCAGCTGATTAAACTTTGTCAGATTTTTATTTATTTAGAGGCTAGACGTTGGCATCCAAATCACTTTGTTATTATTTTTGACCCAATCTGCAGTCATTAGATGAATTTACTGATCAGCATATGAGTAACCTGCTGACTTCAAGGAGTCTAGAATAGCATGAGATTACAACATGGCGATGCATTCCCAAAGGCTAACTTTATTATGAACTTGGGAGACTAATCACTGTAGTAAATGGAAAAATGAGGAATTTCAGAAGGAAGTTAGCTGTAAAACATTCTTCTTTGAATCACCCTCTGGAGATGAACAGCCCTGTGTCTTTCCATTTTCTGTTGTGAAAGTCGGAGACAGGATTTTCATGCCTGAAGTTAGTTTTTGCTGCCCATTAGCCTTTCAGTATAATTGTGATTCAGTGTGCATTTGTTCAAGACTGGTGCCTAAGGATACAACCTTGATTTTACTGCTTTGTCTGCTGCTCCAGTAACTGCTGGATATTTGACTGATTCTAACCAAGCGTGAGAAAGATCTGTAAGTTCTTAAAGCTGTCTTGAAAATATTCGGGGAAGTAGAGAATAAGACTCAAATTAGCATCCCTAACAAGAGAAGGGGCAGTGTCCACCTTCTGTGGTATTTGGCTAACAACATGCACATCCTAGTGTATTAGGTTTACATGTCAAGGTGTTGGGTAGTGGTGGGGCTTCAGGAGTGGCTTTTGTGAGAAGATGCCAGAAGCCTGGCCGGTAAGTCAGTCTACAAATGGCCTCCAGACTACCTGCCATCCTTTCTTGCCTACTGTGAAGAGAAGAAAGTGAATAGGTACATCCAAAGGATAAGGAGTGGAACTGGGCCTCATAGTGTCAGGGAGGACCAAAAGCAGGGCTGCACCACAAGGGAGAAAGCTGCAAGGGTGTCCAGCACAGGCGGTGCCCTCGCCAGCCACCTTGCAGTCCTACAGCAAGGGGCTAAATTGGGCCCCTGGGCCTATCCAGAAACAGCAGGGAAGGGAGCAGAGATGAAGGCTGTCATGCAGGTCTGAGAAGCCATCCAGGAGACAGGTCAAAGACAGTATTTAAGACATGGCACAAGCAAGAACTGTGCATCTGAGAAGTTCTTTTCTGTATGGATTGTCAAAACTTTTATGTTACCTTGAGTGCTGTGAGGCAACTTGTCATCTGACTTCTCAGTAATCAGCAACATGGAATAGTATAAGTGTATCATAAATGTATCGATAAGCACTTTATCACCTTGTATAAAAGTTCCTTTCCACCAGTTCCTTAATGTTCCTACTTACTTTCCTTCACAATTCGTCATGCCCTCAGTTGCATAGCTACAGCTAAGAAATGTGTAGTGGAAGTTACTATTCAGGTTGTAGGGAGTTTTTTGGTTTTTTCTAAGATTGTTTTAAATACTTGTTTTATATTGGTAAATCATATGTGGTTTAGGTATAAGTTCTGTCAATTCTGTCTTTTTAGTGCTTTAAAAAATATCGATGCTGTTGCATCCATTGGGACATCAGGCTTAACTGACATGAAGAAACTAGCTAAGTGGGCAGCGGAAGCAAAACTTGATCCAAATGACCCAAACAATGCAGCTCTGATGCAGCTGATCACGGTAGGTGGCATTTCAGAGCTGTAGAGCTAATGGCGCTGCGAAACACTTAAGGCACGAGTACCTTCTCAGGCAATCTGCATGCATGCATGCCAGGGAGGTAGCAGCATTTTAATTTGTGATGGGCATACCTGTGTGAGTGTTAAGAAGAAAAATGTCTATTAAAACTAGGATTTATTAAACCATTTAGGAGTAGGTTAATTATTTATTAGTATGATTTATCAATGGATTGATAAATCATACTAATAAATAATTAACACTAATAGTGGTGAAAAATAGGTATAAGGGAACACACAAACTGATTAATTTATAAATTGAAAAAAAAAACAAACAGATTTTGAGTTTGTTGTTTCCCTAAAGTGCAGGGTTATTTCCTGTGTTGTGTGGTAGTAAATAGGAAGTTGCTCATTAGTGACAATTGCACAAAGGGATCTAGTGTATTGTAGCAGTTTCTAAACATCAAATTGAGGAGCTATTTACATAGCTGAAGTTGTGTAAATGAATTGTCTTTACAGTACAGCTTCTTAGGTTACCCTGCTGTGTTACAGTTTTGCTACTCTTTAATGTTTTGTTATGAGGAAATAGAATTTTATTGTATTCTTAAATGTGTAATCTCATATACTTAACAAAAACCTAATTCAAGACACTTAGTGTTTCAGTCTCAGTTTGATCCCTCTCAATTGCTTTTGCTTAAAGTGAACATCCTAGCAACATACGCGTAAGCCTTACAAGAGTTATTTTATAGACCTTTGTCACTTTGTATGAAAAGATTAATAATTTTTTTACTGATTCAGGTTGCCACAAGTGAAGAGGCACGTGTTCCTGACTTCTTCAGGTTGGAACAGTTGCAGAAAGAATTTAATTTTGTTTCTGATGAGGAATTTAATAGATCAAAGAGATTCCGACTCTTGCAGCTCAGAAATGGGGAGGTGGCAGAGTTCCGAAACTATAAGCAAGTCCCTTTACATGAACGAGAAATCAGTGAGAAAATTTTCCAGGTAGAATATTATCTGAAATACTTCTTTTCTAGTTTTAATGCTAGTAATATTTGACTTGCAATTAAGTTAATTGGTCCCTTAAAGAATGTGCAGCTATGCTGACGTGTAAAAAAAATAAGAATTTTATTCCTTCAGTGTTTTCTAGTGTTACTGTAATTACTATAGCCTCCTTCCAAGGCAAGATTTCCACAGCTATACTGTGGAAGGAGAAAAATAAAACACAGCAACTGCTATAGACAGAAATGTTCTAAGATACTTTTTTATAAAGGTAAGAGACTTTTTTCAAGGTGATTTCAAATATAGAAAGGTGATAGTTCAGGCTTGGGCTTATTAACTTTTCAGCCCTTTTTGTGAAGAATGCTGGAAGCAAAAATGAGACTGAAAACCTTTTTATGTTTTACTGCAGCCTATGTTGCAGTTATTTCTGTTTTCATACGTTGTTTCACTTAGCTTATCCTGTCCTTGCCTGTCTGTTAATTACCTTCCTGAAATGTAAGGAGTGCTTTTTTTTATTTGGGTCGATTATTTTTGATCTCAACTCCATGATTAGTGTGAAGTCATGCATTCTTTTGTTCTTTAGCAATTCATGTAGCTAAGGAGCATTTTAGTGAGTTCATTGCCTTGGCAGGATCAGAATTATCTCAGATTCTGGCGACTGTTGCTTTATCTCTACTTCTTGCATAAATTTCTTTGAAAAATTCCTTTCTTCCATTTCTTTTGGATTGTATTTTTTTAAAGGTGTTAATTAGTTCAGTTATGTCTGGCTCTTTGTAACAAATATTTTTTGTTTTTAATTTTTAGATTAGTTTTGTATCTTTTATTTAAAGATGTGTCACATCTTTGATATATATTTCTGATCCAGTTGATTTTACAGACTAACTTTGTTCATTTCTTATTATCATTCAGAATCGAAAACCATAGTTCAAGAATTGTTTTACTTGTTTTTTTCCATTAAGGGTAAATTGGATAAACCATTGATCACCCATTCCAAGTTGGTTTTATATGCAGTGATCTTCAAGACTAGGTTTCAAGTGGTATTGTTCCTAGTCGATTGACTAGCTGTTTGGCAAAGAAGTCTGAAAATTCATGGAATTGTGGAAATATTGTTTGGAAAATATTGTCTGGAGGTAATCTAGTCCTGCTTTCCACTGAATTGGTAGGACTGTTGCCAGCAGTAGATGAGGTCAGCTGTGCCTTTGTCTAGCCAAGTCTTGAAAACCTCTAAATGGGAGATTCCACAGCCTTTCTAGATAACTTGTTCCAGTGCTGCACTACCCTTCCAGTGATTATTTAAAAAAAAAAAAAAAATCATGTCCAACCTGAGGCTTCCAAGTTGTGTTTAATGGCTGTATTCCCTGGTTATATTGTCTGGAACTACAGAGATGAGTTTGGCACTCTCTTCGTTGTAACTGCCCCTCAGATAGTTGTGGGCAGATACTGGACTGCTCATTAATCTCTTGCTCCCCAGACTAATTAAGTTGAACACCTTGTTCAGTGCAAGAAAGACACTGAAATACTGGAGCAAGTCCAGCGCAGAGCTACCAGAATATCTACAGGGCTGGAGTACTTGATGTGCAAGGAGAGGCTGAAAGGACTACGTTTGTTTTGGTGTAAGCAGGCAGGGCTAAGGGGGGATATCCCTTCCTTCTAGTACCTAACGAGTTGGTGCAGAGAAAACAGAGCGAGACTCGGAGGGGAGGTGATGATAGCCACAAGTTACTCCAAGAGACATTTCAGTTAAATATAATTAAAACATTTTTCACAAAGAATGTATTCAAGTTCTAGAACATGTTGTCCAGCAAGTTTGTAGAATTGCTGTCTAGAGTATCATTGCCTAAATTGCTGACAGTATAGTGTCTCCTCATCCAGGTCACTGGTGAAGATACTGAATAATACTGGCCCTAGAATCCATCCCAGGGGTACTTTGCTGGTTACAGGACACCAACTAGACATTGAGCTCAGTTGTCCGTCCTGTTTTCAACCCAGCAAGCAGGCTATTCAAACCCATACTTCCTCAGGTTATCCCACCCAGGAATAATTGCATTCTGCTTGTTGGTAGCGTTGATATTTTCAGTGTATATCCTAGCTCTATTCCTGAATGACGCATACTGTACTTGTATCTGATAACGGAGGTTTCCTGCTGTTGGCTAACCGTGGTAACCCACTAAGCACCCACCCTGGACAGCAAAGAGAATAGGTAGAGCACAGCAAGAAAACTCATGGGTTGAGATTGTTTCTGTGCAAGTGAAGGAAAGAGGAGGAAGAAAGAAAAAACGAACAAAAAACAAATGGTGTAAAGGCACTTGTCACCTCCCACATGCAGAGCGATCCCTAGCCAGTCTCTGAGCAATGGCTACCTTCCCCCAAATGCCCTTCCTTTCTGTTTTACTGCTGAGAATGACATTATATGGCATGGATTATCCCTTTGGCCATTTTAGATTAGCTATTCTCATTGTATTCCCTCCCTACTTCTTGCACACCCCCAACCTACATGCTGGGGAGAAGTTGGAAAAAGAGATAAGTCTTGACACTGTGCAAGCACTGCTCAACAGTAGTCAAAACACTGGTGTGTTATCAACACCATTTTAGTCACAAACTCAAAACATAGTGCATACCGAGTGCTGTGAAGAAAATTTAAGCTCGTTGCAGCCAAAACCAATACAATTAGGCCATGAAATTATTGTCAGTTTTGTTTCCCCAAGTCATTCTGTTGTATTTGTCTTCTCCAATCTTTTTACAGTGTACAACACTAATATGCTGTGCTGCTGTGAAGTCTTTTGCTTTATATTTTCGATTCCTCATGATCCTCAGAACAAATGGGTCCGTCATGTCTACCAATGAACCCAGCAGCATGGGCTGTAGGATTTTGAGAATCCAAGACATGCCATGCTCATTGGGAAAGCAGAATGTCTTGATGCACTGAAGGAAGTAAAGCAGCACAAATGTCTCCGGTCAAATGGGAAGAGTTTCAATTTGGGGTTCAGCACCAGAGTCGGGGCCAGTCAGTCTGTATCCAAGTATTTGCTTTATCAGAAGTTTATGATATTTTCCTGTTTCTTCTGAAATTTTATTTAATGCCAACAGTTTACTATCAGTTAACAAGTACTAATCAATGATTTGTGGTACTTAAATCATATTGCAGTAAAAAGACTTCTGAAGGGAGCAATGCATATGCGTGTACCTGTTAGACATTCAACTCCCATTATTGGACTTCTAGCTTAGTCGTTACTAGATCTGCCTAAAAATTAAGACTTCTGGCTCAGAAGAGGTATTCTTACTTTATTTTGTTGCTAATCTGAAGTTGTTGAACAATAATTATTGTGCACTGGAAACATTAGATAAAGATTTATTGTGGAAATAATGAAGCACCGTGTTTCCAGAATGTGCTTCCTGGACCCTGTATCTTGGGAAAAAATTATGTTCTCATAAGTAACAGCAGTAGCAAAATGACCTGAAGATTAACTGTACTGAGCAGCTTTTATGTGATAACTAGCTCTAGTTCTAAAGCCAACCGGATTTGCAGACTGCCACTAAGCTGCAGGTTTTGGGAGACCCCTTGGACTTCTAGGCTCTGTATTTTGCTTGAAACTGGGTGTCGGCTCTAGCCTTTCTTAATTTGAGACACTTCCCTAAACTTGTGAACAAAAGTTGCATCTGTTAGTGCAGCTTTCATTGTTGTCCGCCAGAGTAGTAACCACAACCCTGGGAAATACTCCATTAATACACTTCTCTCCAAGAAGCAACGCTTCTCGTAAACCTTTTCTTGTGGTGGTAACCAGTATTCATCTCAGCCTCTCATGAAGGCTACAGACTTTTATCAAACCGCAGGCAAAGCAAAGTCTTCATGCTGTATCTGCATAACGAGCTTTCACTTTCTCACAATGTACAACTAAAGATTTTTATTACGCTGTTAAATCTCTTTTATTTCTTGAATGTAACTTAAGAATAGCTCAATAATTGTCTCTTAACTATTCCACAAGTAGAGTTTCTTCCAGTGTTAGACAGTATAAAAACTAGTTACATATATTAAAACAGTTCAGATTTCACGTCATCTTCAACAAATACTGCATCGCTTCTGTTTATAAAGGATTCTCCCATTGCAGCTGCTGCGAGAGAAGCTATTTCCAGTTCAAAGGGAATTTCAGTTTACAGCAGCAGGTCAAAGTTCAGCTTTAAAAGAAGAGAGGGAAATCTTGAAGTTATTCATAGTTATTTAAACCATGTGAATCTTGTAACTTAATGGAATTCTTGTCTCTATTCATGGAAGTTTAGCAATGCTATTGCTGTATACATTAGCATTAAAAATAGCTTTATAAACCTCTGACATCTGTTTTGGTATACTGTCATCCATACATTAATATTAATGAAATATCTACCATTTTTCTTGCGTATAGTAAAGCACTGAATATATTGAATCACAAACTCTAGTAAATATCTTTAGGACTATGAGAAGAGACTGCAAGAGAGGGATGTGATTGACAGCAAAAATTATCTTGATGCACACAGAGCAATTGTTGCCAACTATCTACAGAAGGTAAGCTGCAAAACATGCGATCTACCATATTTCTCTAGGCCATGTGTTGCTTCTGTACTTGGATGCTTTATTTCCATGAATACTAAAACTGATTAATCTCTAAACATGACCTACAGACATCTGTAAAATTCCAACTGAGGCCTGAAACTGGATGTTTGTGAATGACTGATTTAATGTTATTGAAAAAGATGCATCAGCCATTCTGGATTTTTCTAGCCATTCTGTAAATTCTTTCTTGCTCCAGTGTCCCAGAGATTTGTACTGTTTTGTCCCAGGCATTCACTGATTTCCATCTTCTCCCTATTTTCCTTCTTATAAGCTGTGATGCTAAGAACTTTATTATCTCCGTGAAAGTGGCCCTAAACACTGTTAAAAATCATTTAATGTAATACACAGTGTCTTGTCCTGCAGCCCAATGCTTCCATCACATTACTTTCATTATGGTATTAGAGTAACATCTCCCTCTATCTTGATTTAATTTGTTTTTCTAGTCTGTTTATTCTGTTAAGATGGCATTCTCTTTAATCCTTAGCAAAAAAAAAATTACAGGAAAACGTTGGTCATACATCAAAGACAAGTTTGCAATTTCAGACTGTTTTGGCAAAGTAGTGCAAAACATGGCTACCAGTACTGGAAATACCAAAAAGTGTGTCAAATCCTGGGCAGCCAGCAAAACATGTGATATGATGATACGGTTCATTTGATGTAGGACAAATTGTCTGTTAGAAAGAATGGCTTGTAAAAGAACAGCAGACAATGGAGAGTATTTAAATCTTCCAGGCAAGTGCCAAAACTCAGATTCAGTACGATAATACAAAACAAATCATTTTTGACAAAGTTGTGACATCTGTGTCAGCCCCGTATGTTTTGCGTGGTATTTATGTGTGTACTCAGCCATCTGGTTTGTGCAGTGCACTGGAAATAGTGTGGTAGTACAGAGTAACATACATCATGGTACCTTTATGTGTCACTCAGATTAAATACAAGTAGCCTTCTTTAAACTAATATTTGGATATTTTACGCTTTTATAAATTGCCAGATGTGCTTGAAAATTAGATTTCATCAAAACTGAAATTCAGTTCACTCTGAAATGTGATGCTTATATGCCTGTCACTTCAACACAAAAATATAATAAATAAAAACTGTTAAAAATAATAAGGGAGGTGTATTGCAGAAAGTTGTTTGTTATTGCTGTTCTGCAACTGATCTTGTAATAGCACAATAAAGACATTTACCAGCGTTAGTGGTAGGAAAAAAGGACAAAGGCAATACTCTGTCAGTGTGCTTCCACATAGTTGTTGGGAGAAGAGGGAAGACTTTCATCTCTGTGCTTGTCTATCACCTTAGCATAGAAATGAAAGGAACTAAGACTTCTAAACATTTATTTGAAATGATAGTATTTGTAATACAGGCCTCATTGATTGGTCTGCAGTCCAAAGTGTTGCTTTTATTCCCCATAACTAGTGCCATATAGATTTCTCTACAGCCTTTTCTGCAACTTCATTCGCTGTTGTGATTGTTTCTGGTGATGAACTATAAGCAGATAAGACTTCATTTTCTGATTGTATGCTTTCATATGTTCTTATATCTGGCTAGCCAGTATGTTTATAGAGAATCATTGTATTTTGAACATGAGCTTATATTCTGTTCTGATGAAATATCTGGTGGAAAGAAAATTTTCCTTGGACTCTGACTCTTTTAAAAGTGGGGAAAAAAATAAAGAATGTGTGTATTTGGACCTTTTGTTTGTGTTTAATAGACACAATGCAAGTATTTGCAGTGGGTTTGGATTAGAAATATACTTTTATCTCTGTCTCCCCGTTCACAGGTTCGAGAATCAGTAATAAACCGTTTCCTCATAGCAAAACACCATTTCCTTCTTTCTGACCTCATCAGTGAAGAGGAGATTCCCAGCCTGGGGTAAGGGAGCTATCTTTATTTGTTCTAAATCAAAATAATGAATGTAAAACCATCTCTGATCTTTTTCTGCAAAGTGTATCGATGTGACTAACTGATGCGATTTTGTGTTTAGTGTCATATATAGGCTTCCAGTCACTATGTCCACCTCTGCCAGTACAGAGAGTATATTGATTAAAAGTGCATAAAAACTTCTGCCAAAACCAGACTTTTACTTTAAAAAGTCATGTGACAGGATAGAATATATCAGGCTGTGCCCTGATGAGCTGAGCGTAGCCCTAGCTGGTGCCAGATTGAATGATTTCCAAATAGCAGACAAGCGTCAGAGATAGTAACACTGCTGCTGGTTTTACAGGTGATGCTCACTTTGAGTCAGTGCATATGCCCTGCAGATAACGTGCAATAAATTTTTAACAGTCATTTTCTTTATTTCTCATATATTTCTGTTTGCTGTTGCTAGATGTTGTCATGTGCTGTTTACTTTCAGGAATGTTACTGGGTTGAGAAATTACTTCTTTCTTTCTTTTAAAATTATTATTTGTTGTATTTCTTGAGCACATTCTTTGAATTTTTGTTCCAAATCCCACACTTGTTGATTTTGAAGTTTATCAGTCATCACAGCATAGGTGACTCTTAATTAGTGTTGCTCATTTAAAATCTGTGTAAGTAAACAAGTTGTGAAAGATAGTTATTTTTTCTTTCATGTAGAAGTCGCCTGTGTTCACTGTAAACAGAACACCTTTAAAGTGCAGCCAGAGCTTTTTCAGTCAGCAGTGTAAATCTAAACAGTCCCATCTGCTGGAGATACGGAGACTTGCTCTCTTGCAAAAGAGTTCATCTGTTTTTTAGTTCGTGTTTTCACATCACAAAATGGAAAAATCCGAACAAGACTATAATCAATATTTGGAGTTGTTTAAAATCAAATGCTTCATTAACATTTTCTTACAATGAATACTAATGTTGAATTCTATTTGCTAAATTATATGGTGAGTGAATATAAATACACCATGATGTGTTTAAAGCATCTGCTTAGTGATATATTTCAGTAATGCATGGGTTTGTATTATTTTAACGGTAATTAATGTGATTTTTTTTTATTACGTATAAGGAAATAATGACATTGGCTATCAGTTTTTAAAGTAGATTTTGGAATATCTACAGTTAATATCAATGATGTGTAAAAACATACATCTGCTTTTTATTCTTTTCCTGTTTTTTTTTCTTTGGTTTTGCTTTGCCTTGGGTTGTAAGTTCTGAGGGTCCAGGGTATGTTGTGGCATATTCATTCTGCTTCCTTTCTGTAGCCCACTGTTTGTTGTAAATAGCCATGTAATTAGATTTGTCGCCTATTTCATACAGTGGTTGTCTTCATTTGCTAGATACCTTGTTTATAGTGCTGTAGTTTAGATCTATCTTGAAGCTGTGAAATTGTCTTATTTGTATCTTACCTAGTTTTGGGGAAAAAAATTCCCATTTAAGTTAGAAGATCTGGTATATAAGAGAGAATTGGATTGTGTAGTACTAAACAATTACAACATTTTGACATTTCATACAGTTTTGTATGGCACGAACAGGAGCATATATTTCCTTTTTCTGTTAGTGTATAATTTTCATGTGTGTCATGGAAACACTAGAATGCTGGATTCTATGCAAAAATTACTAAGTATTTGTTTTATGATTATTAGTATTTTGGGACTCAGCCTTTTTAAACTGGCAGAGCCAAAACGACCATTAAAGCCAAGAAGAAAAGAAAGGAAGAAGGTCACAGCACAGAATTTATCGGATGGAGACATAAAACTGTTAGTGAACATCATTAGAGCTTATGATATTCCAGTGAGAAAACCAGTGATGAGGTATGTTTAAATGCCTATTTCCAATAAGATTCATTTCCTGGTTGCAGATGTTTTGAGGACAGCTGAAGCAACTAATGTTGAAATTCAGCCATGTGTGTTGTTTTGATCCTCATGATAAAAACATATATACATCTGTCTTTTTATTAATAATGATAAAGAACTGCTGTTTTGTAAGTTTGTAGAATAATATGATCACTTATCAATAACTACTAAATTCAAGAAGTGTTTTACCAAAAACTGTATTCATCTGCTTGAGGGAAAAACTGTCTGGAAGAGAACTTACAGCTTTGACAACGTTATAACTCTGGTAATATCAGATGAATTGTACCTTAAGCAAGCTGCTAGTTGTACTCAGGGCAACTTTAATTCATAATATCTTAACTAAATACTAAAAATAAGTGTTAAAAAAATAGAGTTCATTATGGGACACTATATTTGCCTGCTGACTCTAGCATGTTGGTCATCTTCTTCATGAGCTGTTTAAGTTAATGGACTGAGCCTAATTAGGCTCAGACTAATTTTAAAGGTGACCATTACCTTCAGGCACATTCAGGCAATGCCCACGCTGCGTGGTGCTGTGTCATGTAAAGACATTTGTGTTCTTAGCAGTCTGGTTCCATTCCAGAAGCAACGTCTTAGTGCAGCGTTCTCTCTGCCTCCCACAATGAAGGCACTTTGCATTTAACTGTTTTTCAGGCTGACCAGTTACTGTGCAAACAGAATTTAGCATCTTTTGCTGTTTAATCTCTTTGCTATAATAAAGGTTCTGTTGGACAGAAGTTCAAACTGTGAGAGAAAAAATTCATATTGACAGGAAAGATGAAAATTTCAGTTCATTATCAGTATTACAAAAATAACTAAAACCACTCCAAGCCTTTTTGCCGTATACAATACTTTATTTTGAGCTGTTTTCTCCATAAATAGTTACTCTTTTATAATCTCTACTGTAAAAAAGTTATGTGGAAACACTATAAAAATATCAGTATTAACATTTCTTTTCACTCGTGGTTGCTGATTGTGTAATATTATTCATATGGGTTTAATTTTGTTATGGAGGCCTTGCCTGGATACTGTGAAGTCTACACTGTTTATGAATTCTGTGGGGATTCATCTTAAACTGAAAAACCTGTAGCTCATGGAGACTGTACAGGGGAGGCCAAAACCAAAAAAAAAGTCTGGGGTTAATAACCTCTGCAGACAAGACAGCCTCCAGGCACAAAGCACTCTTTTGCAATGACGCTTACAAGAGCTATACACTCGCTACCCCTTTCTGGCATTCTTTTTGTGTTATTTGATCAAATAAATATCTTTCCAAGGTTAAAGTCATAACATAAAAATATCAGAAGCATTTCCAGAATTCTGTATGGTTAAGACAGAATGGGAGGGATTCATGTTTTGTAATGTGTTCTCTGTCTTTTCTTGTTGTTGTTGTTGTCGTCTGTTTCCTCTCATAGCAAACTTCAACAACCATCCAAATCTTCAAGGTCCTTTAATGAGATATTTGCAGCCTCTCCATCAGCTCAGAGCCCAACTGATAGCCCAGATTGGGCATTCAACCAGGTAAATTACAAAACTAACATTTTCTTACCTGAAGTTGTGAGCATTCCTCTTTTCCGTAGACAGTAACGTTTACCAACAGAAAGGTATCTTATTAGTGAGCTTGGCTTGCCTGCTGCTTGATCTCCAAAAGATAGTAAAGCTGCAAAAGGTTCAGAGAAGGGCAATAAGGATGTCAGAAATATGGAATGGCTACTATACAGTGAAAAATGGTAGGGCTTTTTAGCCAGAATGGCAGTGACTGCGAGTAGGGGAGGAGGAGTATGGTAGAGACACATAAAATCATGAGTGATGTAGAGACTGGACAGGGATTGACTGTTCACTGGCTCTTTCAGTACAAGGGTGAGGGATTGTCAAATAAGGCTGATAGGAGTTAGCTTTAAAACAAATAGAAGGTTGTGATTCTTCGTGCAGCAGTCAGTAGGTGCCCAGAGAAGGTGCTTACGCGTATTGTGGGCTGAAGAGGTTTGCATGCATTTAAGTGGGTATTAGAGAAGTGTTTGGAAGAGTGATCCATTGGGAGTTACTAAATAGAAAAATTGTTACGAGCGTAGCAAAGTCCTTCATCTGCAAACAGTTGAAGCCTAGAAAAGGAGTAGGAGAAAATATCCTGTATGCCTGCTCTGTTCTTACTCTTTTGTATGTGTCTACTGATGGCCGTTTTCACAAGCCTGAATTCTGGGCCGGGTGCACTCTTTCTCTAAACCAGCACAGCCATTCTTATGGCTGATACTGAAACTACATTTGCTTGCTATAGGGAACTAAATTCAGCATCCTTCTGTATGAAGATGGAAGCCCTTCAGGGTTTATTTTTTTTGTGGTTTTCTTATGATTTTCCTTCAAAATTACAGCTTTCTGAAATGTAGAAAAGGTTCTGTGGTACGCTTTTGAATGGTAATGAAATGCTTCGTTAAGGCATTTTTAATCACATTAAGGGTTTGTTGTGTTTAGTAGAAGCTGCTTATCTGTAATAGGGGCCAGTTTCAGAGGCAGCCAGGACTGTAGCAGTCAGCTGCTTGGATGGCAGATGAGAGGATACAAGTGCACTTTTTTCCACTGTTGTCTGTATCACATGTTGTTTCAGTTACATTCTTTAATTAGATAGCCAGTAGCTTGCCCACTCTCAGGGGAAAATGTGGTTTTGCCAGTGTATATAAATATGTCAAGTATTCTGAATACACATAATCTTTTGGAAATGCTAACATACAAAATATTTTTGAAAGCTTCATAAACCCTTAGAAGCTTGGGAAGTGCGATATTTAAAGTTTATTAAAGTTTTATCTGGGCTGGACCAGCGTGATCTCCACAAAGTATACGTTTATTTTCCTGAATACATGAAAGTGTAATTTAATATGTTCTGATTAATTTTTATAGAGGTTTGTTTCCTTTGTTTTGGTCTTGGTTTATAGGTTTTAGTCCGTCCTTTTGTAGAAGTTTCTTTTCAGCGAACAGTCTGCCGGACAACAACTGCAGAGGGTCCAAACCCCAACTGGAATGAGGAACTTGAGCTTCCGTTTAGGTATGGCAAAATGAAATCAAATTATTTCTGAGTAATAATAATTTAATTTGAGCATGCAAATTTATTCCAATTTTCCTATTCTGTTCAAATCACTTTTTTGGATTATTTAACCTTTTCAGAGCTCCTAATGGTGACTACAGCACCCACAGTTTGCAGTCAGTGAAGGATGAAGTCTTCATTAATGTTTTTGATGAAGTACTTCATGATGCTGTAGAGGTGAGTTCATAATCGAAGGAGAGTATACGTTACAGAATATTATGAGCTTTTTGAAGTTGACACAGTAAGACTTTTCAGTGTAGTAGCTTTCACCTTCCTATGCCTCTTTCTTCTCTATTATGTCATTCCTTACGGTTTTATACTAATCAATACTGCAGGATTGTTAGAAGGAGCAGTCTTTACAGTGTTAACCTTTGCGCCAATTAAGCTTGTACTATGTAATCTGCTGCTAGAGTATGTAGTCTGTTTTACAGATATTAAATGAAATTTGAGATATTAAAATTGTTCTTGTTAAACTTCAAGATTTTTACTGAATTCCAGATGAATGATCCCAGTTCCTGTACTTTTTATTAACTATCTTTTTATGCTCTGTCTCATCCTGTTTTACAAGCTGTTTGGTGAAAGGAAATATCTTTTGGTTTATGTATTGATTTTTTGGAATGAGATAAAAATTGCAAGTACAAGAAATTTTTGTAAGCTCTCAGTATTGGTATAACTCCTTCCTCTGTTGAAACCGGTGAAAGCTTTCCTAGTCAATTCAGCACGCACAAAAATAGCAGCGCTCAACATTCTTGAATATATAACCCAAAAATAAGTAACATACACATTTCACTGAGAACAGAATTCTGTCCTCAGAACTGAAATACAATTTGATGCAACAGAAGGAATAAAGGTACAGTCTTGAAACTCAGATGTGACTCTAGTGTTTAGATTTTTTTTTTTTTCTTATTAACTAGTAGGCTGATCATACTAGATTTGGAAATCCCTGATAGGCAATGCAAATGAAAACAATGCTTCCATTCCACAGGGTTTAGTTAGTTTGTTTTTTATACATTTTTTACTTTCAAAAAGCTTTTATATATATATTACTAAAATATTTCGTTAGACGACCGTAGCTTAAATTACTTTGTCCAAGAAGACTCTTGTGGATTCCTTGTCAGATTTTTGAGTTCTCCAGCACAGGTTGCACAGGCGTTGAACTCTGAAGTGCAAGCACATTGTATAATGGACCATGCCGTTCTTGTATTTGTTCAGCATCTGGCATGCTTGAAAGGCATGCAGAATAATCATTGCCATACTAGTATTTACTATAATTGATTTACTAATAATTTACTATAGTAAATTGTTAAACAATACAGATTTTTTCTTAATGCCTTGATTAAATTGTTGGTTAAATTAAAGGAAATGAATCTGTTTTACAAAGTTTTATGTTGGGCAACTTTTTAACAGGATGATCGTGAAAGAGGAAGTGCAATCCACACCCGTGTTGAGAGACACTGGCTGGGATGTGTTAAGATTCCATTTACTACCATATATTTTCAAGCAAGAGTAAGTGTCAGTAACTGGGAGTAAATCTCTTAAAATACAAAACTGGAGTATGGAAAGGGGCTAGTAATGGAATGTCAGATTTAATTATGTTCTCTGTACCTGTTAGTTTATTTTTATGGGATTGTTTGAAAATGTCTTTGAAACCACTGGTTTTTGTCAAATTTGGTGGATATTTGTCAGTAAGTTCAATGTTTTGAAGGGATAAGAGATAGACAAACATACTTCTACACTGACAACGCAGCCTGGCTTCCTTCATTAACAAGGTTAAAAGTGCATATTCTTTAGATGGCTTTGTCAGGGGCTTCCGAGTTCTCTGGTATTGCACAGCCTAGATAGGTGAACTAGAAATAGGAATATCACCTAGGTAGGTGATAGGAAACTTGACCTAACTCTTCTTTTTTCACACTTCTCAAGAATCACCAAATTTTCACCTTTGCCTCTCCCAGTCCCTTCTTTCCTCCATTTTTTGTCCAGCCACCCATCCTGGACTTAGGTTAAGGAAACTAATTTTTCACATCAATAGTCTGATCATATTGTAATCTTGCTGTAGGACTCTCTTTCTGCAGGGCAGTTACTTTCATGCGTAGGTCAAATCATGATGTCACAAAAGTCTCAGTTTCTTACTTCATGAAGATTCTGACATCGTTTGCATACCTAGAGACACATTAATTTGCCCTTCTTTGGCTATGTGGGGCACTTGTCAGAACCTTAAGCGGTTTGAGACATACTGTGAGCCTCCAGGATTTTTTGGGTGGAGGACGAGTCTGTAGGGGTCTCATTTAATTGAAGTGCAGTGCTTGGAGTTCAAAGTGGTTTTCTTGGCCTCTCTGTTTGCAAGGCGTATCAGAACATAATGGTCATGGGATTCAAGAAAGCATGGGATTCTTTTCATTGCTGAGAAATTTTGGACAGTGTATGTCTAACCAGCGCTAGTCCACCTGCTTCTGCTAGATCCTTAATAATACGCTATCTTCAGCTTGGGAGGTCAATCACTGAATTTCGGTGCTTGAGGGTTGTGGTGCCTGTAGAACGAAGCTTTCATTGACATAAAGAAGATGTAAGTAGTAGGGAGGTCTAGCCTTCTTTTCATGAGTCTTTTGGCTGTCCTGTGCAGACAGTGTCATACAGTGTGACCACCATTGTTTTAGGTCAGCAAACAAGAAAGAACAAATCCTTTACTCTTTTCAGGCAAATGCTTCATGCTGAGTTCATGAAATTCACCTGAGAAGTGTGTCTGCTCACGGTCCTGAGAGACTTAATAGACAGACATAGACATTTTAACAGACTGCTTACAAATCCATAGTGAAGGACACAGCCTATAATTCATCTTCGAGGATTACCAATACTGATGTCAACCTCTGTTCTTCACACTTCTTGTTGATGTATCAGTCTTTTTGTTGTAGAACCAGAGTAGCTCCAGGATTCCTGTCACATGCACTTCTGACTCTCTTTGAGGAGGTGTTGCAGTTTGTGATTCCCCAAGCACAGTGTGAGTGCCTGCATAGATCTTCCCAGCATTAGAGATTCTTTTCATTTTAACAGGATTTCTTACTAAATTTGAAGAGGCCTGATCAATCCAGCAGTTATATCAGGGTGCATCTAGGAATTAAACTGCAGTAGCAAACAAAGCAATTCTTCATCCTGTTCTACTGTACTGCAGCAGAAATTCTAAGTTAGTTATTTAGGGTTTTCTCCTCATCAAAACTTATTTTTCTTCTTACGTGTTTATGGGCCATCCCAGTGAGTCATCTGTTCATCTTCCACATCCACTGAAGATGTCCTTCCTGGTGGCAGTTGTCTTAGCCAGAAGGACAGAAGACTCTGGCCTTTATGGCCAATTCTTCGTAAACAGCATATTCTAAACAGCATGCAATTTTGCCTACAGAGATATCTGAATCCTGCCCAGATCGGGAGGGTAACTGCCCGCTTTTCTCTTAGAGCTGTGTACTTCCACTGCTGAGACTTGCCCAAGCCAGTGCAGGGTGTGCCACCTCTTGTCTGACACACCCTTTCAGAAGGACCTTGTCTTCTGTTTGTGGTGGCAGAGGGAGGTGCAAAGGGCTGACGAGTCTCTCGGAGCACTCTTCCGTGGGGACACTGGGTGAATGGGCCCAGGTCCAGTTGCACCCAGGAAGCATCAGCACCTTCTGTGTGGAAGGTGTCCATTGGTGAGATGCTGCAACATCATTCCCACATCACTCTCACACAGGCAAAGGCCTGTCAGTGTGATGCTGCCTTTAGAAGTGTAGTCCCGCAGCCTGTGCCATTTTGTCATTTCTCCAGGTAAATAATGCCATATCAAGATTGCTGTTTGAAAGAAAAACAGTGAAAGGCTGGCACTCTTTTTTTTTTTGTCTAAGAACTAGTGTTTGTGATTAGTGTATTGATATATATTAGTGTCCATAATATCCAAAAGCAGCTAAAATCCAGATGTAATTAATACATTTAACAATGAGATGTCTCATGTTTTCCCCAGTTAATCAGTATATATGTCACATTCTCTCATTTTATTGTTTTGTATTTCAGAGTAATAAAGAAATCGAAGGAATAAAATATTTGTACACAAGTTACAAATCTATTTGAGAAGGAAGTTTTGCATTTTCGCTTCTAATGAGAAGTATTTCTCTGTGTATGTTGTAGATTGATGGTACATTTAAGGTGGATATTCCCCCAGTCCTTCTTGGCTACAGCAAAGAGAAGAACGTGGGAATCGAGAGAGGTTATGATTCTGTGCGACATCTGAGTGAGGGCTCGTATATAACACTGTATATTACCATTGAACCACAGCTCATTCCTGGAGAGTCAGTCAGAGAAAAGGTAATCACTAATTCATCATCTTCTCGCTTTTTGTTTCCAGTGGTGCAGTTCTTGAGATGCATATAAATAGGTATGCCTAGTGTAGCCAAGGACAAGAAGTACAAGTACAGAAGGACATTAATATGAATTCCGAGTGTTCTACTTCAGTTTTTTTAGCTCAGTTCAATTTAATTGGATTCACCATTAAGTTAGATAGACGCTTAATGTATGAGAAACAACTTTCACCAGGTAGCTAGTTCCAGTGTTAATAGAAAGCAAATTTGCATTCATTATCTGTGAGCATGTAACTTTCCCATTTACTTTTGTAAACAATAAAGTATTCATGTGAGTATTTGTGAACAGTGGACGAAAAGGAGGTGGCAGGTGAAAACATAGTATTTTCTTGCTTCTGTTTTTGTACTGTTCAAATACAGCATTTATTATTGATGGCTTCATGCGAGCCTCCAGATCTTGAATGTAATTATTTCTAAAGAGCAGCTGTTATTTTTTTCAGTTATTTTACTAAACCAGGATTGCCTTACACTACCAACAACAATACGTCATTAAAATGCATACACCACTTGCTATTTGATGTAACATTATGCAATGATTTTGAGATGTGTTCAGCAAGGATATGTGTTTTTCAGGCACAAAGAGCAGCAGTTCAGTGCTACACTGGTCATTTATTAGAGACAAACAGCAACTGGAAAGAAAGGTCTACCATTATGTCATTTCTTTTTCAGAATAAATACAGAATTGTATGATGCATTCTGAAAACCTTTTTTCCTGTTAAATTATAGTCTTGGAAATTATCCAGTCCTGTGTTTTCTTGCTCTCATGCAATACTGTGGGAATGGTTACAATTTAGTACTGTTGAAGAAAATTAATAAAGTGCATTCATGGATGCCTTTTAATGTTAATTACGTTGAATGATAAGATTGTTGCTAGGACTCAAAACCGTAAGTATAAACTTAACAGCCTTGAAGCACATTTCATAGATGAAACATTATTCAATAGTTTCGTAGTCTTAATCTTCACATACAGCGATTAGTTGCTGGGGAAAAAAATGTACTGAATTTGTAAGTAAACAGACCTCTGTTCATAGAAAGACCTGCCTCCAGTACTGTTTCAAAAGAAAAATCATAGAAATTCAAATAAGGGGTGAGATTACTGTAAATATTATGGACTCTCCGTTGCAAATCTTGACCTCTTTAAATAATGAGCAGATGTTCAGAATTTCTTGTGTAGATGCAATTTGATGCTTAGTTACCAAAACGTTGCATATTGTTTTAACGCTTAGTAAAATGGTGCAGTTTGGTAGCTATATTTACAGTTTATTTGAACACTTCAGCAGGTGAAACTGGCATATTTTATTAAAATCATAGATCTTTCTGATGTAAGTTCTCTTTCATTTCAAATATGATGGGAGGAACTAACTGCCCCTTGCCAAAACTCAGACATGAAGAAAGAGACTGGAGTACCTTCCGTTCTGAAGTTGCAGCAAAGAATCGTAGCAGAGTGAATCACAACACAGGAGATGAGTCCTGTTCTAAGTAGCAAGAAATACTACACGTCACAGCTGCTCATCGCAAGCAGCCACACTGGGAGGGCAATGGGCAATGGGTGCAGGTTGCACTGGGAGAGGTTTTATCTCGATAGAAGAAAGAAGTTTTTTTCATTGAGAACAATCATTCATTCAAACAATCTCCCCAGGGACGTGGTAGAGTCCTCATCACTGGAGGTTTTCAAGATCAGTTGGACAGGGTGGTAGATAATCTCATCTAGGCTCCCTTTCCCACCAAAAGTTGACCAGGTGGTCTTTTGAGGTCCCTTCCAGCCTGGACTGTTCTAGGATTTTGTCAAAGCTAAACTGTACCAAAAAGTTTGCATTGTCACTGAAGTGCATTGAAAGTAAAATCGGGAATAAGGAAAATGTTGCTGAAGTAAGAAAACTTACTCAGTACATAGGATGTGTTTTCTAAGATATGAAGAACAGTAAAAAAACGGTTGTGATTTAATAAATCAGTAGTTTAGCCAGGTTTTTGTTCATTCTTTGCATTAGAGATTTTTGTAAATCACAGAATGTTCGGGTTTGGAAGGGACCTCTGTGGATCATCTAGTCCAACTCCCCTGCCAAAGCAGGGTTGCCTACAGCAGGCTGCACAGGACCTTGTCTTGAACAGAGAAGGAGAATCCACAACCTCCCTGGGCAGCCTGTTCCAGTGCTCTGTCACCCTCAGAGGGAAGAAATTCTTCCTCATGTTCAGACGGAGCTTCCTGTGCCTCAGTTTGTGCCCATTGCCCCTTGTCCTGTCTCTGGGCATATAAATCTTATAAAAATTTTACTTAGCAGCAGATGATATGTTTATCTTGGATACCAAGCCAAACCAAATTATGTCTTTAGCAAACATTCTACAGGATTTACAAAAAAAATCAATTTTTTCAAAGCAATATTAATAGAAAACAGTAAAATATAATTTCATGTTAGGGGAAACTCAGTAAAGCAGGACCAAATTCATAAAGAGACTGTTCTGGTTTAGGTGGTATGTATCAAATGAAATCTGTACACACAAACACTACTGAAGTGAAGTGCGTGTGCATTCTAACTGTGACTGAAAAGTAATTATTCTGTGCTGCAGCTCCCCAAATGTAACACATACACTTATTAGAGAAAGTGCTTGGCATAAAATGACAAAATGAACTATTTTTGCTGTACTTTGTTCCTATTCCTAGTGATTCCTTCTGTTGTTAAGTCATTTGAAATGTTTTAGGATGCTAAGCTCAATGTTAGCTTAATTTTACAATACCTTTTTCTGTTTCTTTACCTATTTTTCCTCTCTTTCTTGCTGTCCTTCCTGAATCTCTATATAGATGAATGAAATGCTTAAGAAGGTACAATATTAATAAATTAAATCAGTTGAGAGATTCCTGTTGTTCCCTGTGTATGATTTAGCTTGGTTTTGTGCCATTCAGCAATCTTTTTGCACTTTGCATTACTTGACTGTGATAATAGTTTTGTGCCATTCAGCAATCTTTTTGCACTTTGCATTACTTGACTGTGATAATAGTTGTTGTTTATTTGTCAGTAATATTTGCAGTGAATTACTACATTTAAATTTACAAAGTGCCGGAGGCTGTGTATTTCAGCTGTTAATTATGGTTGAGAAGAATCACTGCTGTGTGCCTTCTCTGCTGACTTGGAGGTCTTGCTGCAGGGCCCTGCCCAGCTGTTCCACCTCTGGTTAGTTTGAGAAGAAGGGTAACAAACCACAAAGTGGTACTATGTGGTACTATGAAGGATGAGTTTCAATTCTCAGCACCACTACAATCATAGAAGGGATTCTAAGTAGACGTAAAAAACTATTTTGACTGATCCTAAGACCTTTAAAAGATGGCATCTTCGGTGACGTGTGAGAAAAAAATTGTCATTGTTGTATAATTAATACGTGCTTTTGAATCCTAGATTTTCTTCTGCAAGCGTTAAAATTTCAGACAAGTCTGAATTACAAGGATTTATTTAAAAATTACTTGGACCTTCTCTGCAAATACTTTGGCATTGCGCAGGGTTGTCGCAGTATTATTTGTGTAAAAATTACTGGGATTTTTTGCGTAACCTCCTTTGTTGTTTCAATGGAGTGTGATGAGAATAGCATGTAGGATTAGTACGTAACCATAATTGTTTACCTGTGAATTAATATGCAGTGTTACATGCTCATCCATGCAGTTTCACTTGACTATAACTTTCCCTACATTTTCAGTGCTATAGCTGCAGGTCATTACATGCATTCGTAAGTGAATGCAAATTGCCTGATTTCCCATTACTGTGACCTTTCTTACATGTCTGTGAGCCAAAGTATACACTACAAGGAAAGTTCAAAATGCTATTAGGAAAGAATTTTACTCCTTTTATGCTCCTGTAAATGGTAAAATAAGGCCAAACATAGTAAAGACTTAAGCCCAAATTATAAATAAAGCAATTATTTGCATAAATTCTACTGTCTTTTGAAGTTTGATACACAAGAAGATGAGAAATTGCTCCAGGCAGCAGAAAAGTATGAAGCTGAATGCACATCGAAGTTTCCAAGCCGCCAGTGCCTAACAACTGTGATTGACCTCAATGGAAAGACAGTTTTTATTACCAGATACATCAAACCTCTGAATCCACCACAGGAGCTTCTTGATGCCGTCCCAAATAGTTCTCAGACAGCAGCAGTAAGTACTAAGGAAAGACAGTGAAGTTTCTGGGTTGTGGGTTTCAGAATGTGCGTGTTCGCATGTGCACGTGCACATAGGCACCTAACATTTTTATACGTTTGCTGTAGAGCTATGCTTTTTGTAAAGGAAAAAATAGAGTTACAAAATGAAGTAGTAATGACTGTGTAATACACAGTAAGTCTATCCATAATGATGCTGGAAAAGGATATTGTCTTCTCTGGAAAAAATAAGTATATTAATGGATATTGTCCTTTAAAAGACAAAGAATTATCCCAAACCTCAATGGAGGTAAATCGTATCAGTCTTTGATATAAGTTCTAAAATGATCTAGCTACTGTAATGAGGTTAGTGTTCTGTCATTGAGATCTGTGGAAACAGCATGACGCTCCATGTCTGGTATAACACTGCTGTTGTTAGGTATGCATGTCATGAAGTGAAGAGGTGACTTGCTTTATTTTATTTTCTTGCAGGAACTGGTGGCTCGATATGTTGCTTTGATTCCTTTTTTGCCAGACAGTGTGTCATTTGCTGGAATTTGTGATTTATGGAGCACATCAGACGTAAGTAGTGCATTAAACAGAAGGTCTTTATTCTCCTGAATATGATGTAACATCCTAGCAGCCCCTGCTTTTGAGGGAGATTGTACTACATGAGCTCTTGAGGTCCCTTCAGACCTAAATTATTCCTGCAGTTTTATTGTTGTGAGGACTGTTTTTCTTTATAAGCCATTTATTTCAAAGAATGAGGACCAAAGCTTGAGAAAAGGTGCTCATCCTTTCAGGAGCCAAATTTTTTATCTTGACAGGTTGCAGTTGATGGACCCTAAGAATGCTTAGGGCTTTAAGCTTTTCCTCGTTTCTTTCAGTCATACGACAATCCAAAATGGCTAGGCATGCACCAGTGAAAGGATGCTGACTTGTGCCTGACTGGCTATTTTGGACTGGCTCCACATGGAGACTTTAAAACTGGACTTAAAATTGATTATTCTAGTTCTAAGAAACTACAGAAAAAACATTGCATGTAATGTCAGCAGTAATGTGATATTTAGCTGTTTCGGTCACATACGAAGAAACCCTGTCATCCATAGAATAACAGCAGACATAAAGTTAATCACAGATTATGTTTTTACCATATCAAAACTTTTCTGCAAAATTCAGAACTCACAGAGAGCTTGGTCTTACGATCTCAGATCTTCATCATGGATTTTCACAGCATTCACTCTTTGTCCTGCATGCTGAAACAGTGGCAAATAAACAATAAATATCAGCTGCAGAGACCCAAGAGGAATCTTTTGCTGCAGAAGTGTTAAGAAATATTATTAAAAGTTGTAAGTTGAAAACACAGTTGATAACTGCATAGAAAGACTTTTTTTTTTTTTTTTTTTAATCTCAATTAG
>Ga0065711_1033890_pt1 | contig 24644 bp, 18 predicted proteins | sample Hoacrofraction12_FD_59098 | JGI IMG/M metagenome (GOLD analysis project Ga0065711, IMG submission 59098) | Hoatzin crop microbial communities from Cojedes, Venezuela - Epithelial fraction 12 v2 (version 2) | ecosystem: Host-associated > Birds > Digestive system > Esophagus > Crop | place...
AGGCCCTGCCGGCGGCCGCCATCTTCCCGGCACGGCGCGGGCGGAAGCGCGGGGTGCGGCGGACCCTTGAAGCCCCGCCCCTCTGCGCGTCCCCAGCCCCGAAATGGCGACTGCGGCGCCGCGCTGAGGTAAATCCCCGCAACGGTGCTAAGGTCTGCGCGAGGCGGGCGCGGCCCCGTTCTCTCCCAGTCGTTATAAAATATAAATCCGTGTTCGCTGGTAATGCACCAAAGCGTAAAGTGGAAATAAAAGAATCTGTTCTCTTAGAGCACGTCCTGCCCGGCGGGGGCTGCTGCTTCTGACCGGCACGTACCCACAGTGCGAGCGCGAACCTGCACGTCGGCAGCGTGGTTATGTCTATTAATTGCACTAATGCTCAGTTTCCCTGCTTGGGGCGCAACACAGGCCCAACTCAGCGGCGCAGCGGGGTTACCCCACAGAAAGGAGAAGAGCTGCCTGAGGACATCACCTTTTCTTTCCTCCTTGCCCCAAATACCCACTTAATAATGGAGCCCTCAAACAGGGTTTATCTCAGGAGCGCTGCTTGAATTAATACTTTTAATTGCAAGTTATTTTCATCCCAGCGACATCTCTCTAGGGGATGAATAAAACCATGCAGTGATGAGCTCTCCTCCAGGCACGCGAGGTACGACCAATACTGGGACAAAGGCAAGGAAGGACAAAGCGAGTTGCGCTTGCTCCTTCAGGGAAGAGGATGTTTGAAGGTGACCCAAGGGTGGTTCGTGCCGCTCAGGGGGCACAGCAAGGCCTGTGGCGCAGCTGCATTTCGGGGTTCGGCGGCAAAGCCCTCGCTGCTGCGGCCTCAGCTCCCGTGGGATGGCCCGAGGGGCTCCTCACGGGCAGAGGCGCAGGCCTGCTCACACCGGTCTGGGATGGCGGCCCCTGAGGGCAGCCTCGCGTCGTGCCCAAAGCCACGGTGCGTGGCTGGGACAGCCCCGGGCACGGGGAGGCCTGACGGGGGAGTGCGGACACCGCGGGGCAAGGAGACAGCTCCGCGCCGGGAACGCGTTTTGGGGGAAAACACCCAAGAAACGAGGATCGCCGCGCGCTGCCCTCAGGCGCCCCGCCCGCTGCCGAGCGCTGCTCGCACCGCCCGGCCCGCGCGCCAGCCGCAGGCGTTACCTCAGCGCCGAGCGGCCGGCTGCGTGACGCGCGCGGTGCCGAGCGTTCCCATTGGCCATCGGCCCCGTGTGTCGCACCGAGGCGCCGAGCGGGCGGCGGGATGTCGGGGCCCAACGGGGAGCCGCACGTGCCGGTCGGCGGCGGCGGAGACGAGGAGGAGGAGGAGGAGGAGGACGGGGACAGCGTCGGGGAGGAAGGTGCGTGGGGCGGTGGCGCCTGCCTGGCCGCCTCCCCCGGTTGGAGGCGGGGGGGAGCGTGGAGGCCGGGCCTGGCCCCGTGGGCCGCGACTCGGGGGTGCCGAGGCCCAGATGTTCCCTGCTGGGAGCGGTGCGTGACGCCAGGGGCGCGGTGGTGGGAGGCGAGGGGGCCCACTCGGGGCCGGGGCGGTTCCTGCCCGGCGACGGGGCACTGAGCTCCGGCACGCTGCTGCCTCGCAGGTCGTACTTTTGTTTGGTTTTTCTTGTGAAAAGACTGTTCCGTGCGTGTGCTGGTGTCGGGGGTGACCACGGAGCAAGAGGACACGGAGGTTTCGAAACCGCAGGGCAGATCACAGGGGCAGATCTGTGAGGAGTCGTGGGTGGAAAGACTGAATTTAATGCAGGTAGCTTGGCGAATTCCACTTCGGGGCATTTGTGCAGCGCCTGGGGATGACATTTCTGATACCGTCCTGTCCGGCTGGAAAAAGCGAATGGAGGAAATGCGACAACGGCGCAGCTGTGACACGTATGTATGGGTCACTCTTAAAACTGGAAATCCCTCAAAGAGCAAGCACTTCTCTTCAAAATGGTGCAGAGTTGGGTTATGCTTTTTCCCCAAAGACTGTTCAGTTTCCAGGTGTGACCCGCACAGGTGAGTCCTGCAGTGACAGGAAGGATCATTTCTGCCCTGAAACACCCCAAGAGCGCTCTCTGCTTTGCATCATCACAGCGATTGGTGTTTCAAACTTCTCTGAAGAGCTAAGAGACACAGTGGATGTGACAGAGAAAGTCACTAAATCTGATCTATGTCGAGTCTCTGCGTTCGTTGTTCTGCCTGTAATTAGCTGGGGCTTTGTGTGCAGTGGCTGGTCATAAAGGTCTGTAGCTATTTCCTGGTCTGGTGGAGCTGAAGCTGCGGATCTCTTCCTTGATCTCAGAGAGGAAACCTTACTTTTGGCAACTGTTCTTGTAAGAATGCAGAGGAGTACACAACGCAATTGCCGTACTCCTGGTCAACATTTTCATTGGGGGATGTGGTTATGTTTCCACAAAAATACACCAAGCTTGCAACTGACAGAGGACAAATAAAATGTTTTTACAGCTTATTTAAAAATTAATTTTTTTTCATTTCCCAAAGCTGCACAAATATAACCTTCACTTGAGCTCTAGGCACTGAGAGCAATTAGGCTGCTGCTGTGATTACAGACTTGCCAAGCTGACGAGTAATGTTACTTGTCAGAAGTAGTTACCATGTCTGCTTGGGATCTGCTCACCGTTTAATTGGAACGTGGAGCATCACACTTAGATCAAATAATAGGTTGCAGTAATGAGCTCAAACTTGTGGACATTCAGGTATCACCTGCCTTGAAACAGGGTTTGCAGAATACTGGTAACTGCCTTTTTTGGAAAGAATGTTACTGCAGGATTGATTTTTAAATGCAAGGACATCAGCAGCGCTCCTGCTCATAATGCCACCTCTGCGTATACCTGCGAGGCCAAACTTTTATAAAGAAGCTTAAATGCAACATACACGATTCTCCAAAGAATTAGAGGCTGCAACACTGCTGTGAATGGCTCCAAAGTAGTAAAAGGAGGGCAATTTTTTTTTTTTAATAATGAAACTCCTCCTTAGCTATGAAGAATGCAAATGACTGCAATATTTAAATACTCACAGTTCTTTTAAAGCTGTCAGTAATGGCAGCACCTGGGCCTGGTGTGCTGGGGGCTCTGGGCACCCTGCCTACAGAAGTGTCAAGGGGCAGCTGAGAGGGGCAAAGTTGGGCTTATGAGGCTGAGGGATTTCAGCACCGCTCAGCCCTCATCCTCCTCACGTTCTATTCCCCGTTAGCTCAGAGCAGCGCTCCAGCCAGGCACTGCCTGTGTCACGCTTGGCACCGATGCTCCAGGGGCCAGGTGGAGAGGAGCCAGCCCAGCCGGTGAGCTGTGGGCTCATCCCACCCACGCAGGCATCTTGCCCAGTCCCAGAGCCCACGGGTCACAGCTCGATGCCTGCCTCCCTGTGCTCGCTCAGCCTGTGCGGCTTCGGAAAGGAACATGGGACTGGCTCTGCCTGGAGTCTCCTGTAACCCCGCGGCGTCGCCAAGTAACTTGTCAGCAGAGGTTTATCTTGTCTGGTTTTTCAGTTTGTTTTTTTTTGTTATTCCATAGGATTGTGTGAATATTGCTTGGAGCAGTCCAAAAGCAAGTGTTTAATCACAGTAGCACAGCTATCTTCATCTGATTAACAGTGCTAATACACATTGTACTGAAGCTAACACTTCTGCACTTGAAAAATGCTGTAGGAAAAAACCCTGTACCTAGGGATCATCCTGAATGAGTTTGGTTTTAATCTGAAGTACCCAAAACTTTAATGGCACCTGAAAAACCTGTGGTTGAACTTGGTGCCCCACAGTCACCTCCCTTTGCAAATAATGGTGCCGCAGCCAGCACCTTTGGGCTCATGCCTGCTCCTGCTGCAGCGATGGCTGTGCTGTTTGGGCAGTCTGACCCCAGCCAGGCCTTTGTGAAGCACATCCCAGCCTGGGAGCTGTACACAAATAATTCACAGAGTGCAGTAAACGCTTCGGCACGCTGCCAAAACGCCTGCACCCTCATCAGGAAAGATGATCCCCAAGGCAGCAAAAAAGGCTAACTTGTCCTTGGGGTTTATTCAGCACTGTTGCAATGCGGATCGCTGCGTGCTTGCAGTCAGCCTGTGGTCAGCTATTTACGTATGAGATCAAAGCCTGTCAGACACGCGCAGAATGGGTTTGGTCTGCCCACATGTACCTTGCCTTAGATCTTGTGTTACCAGTCCTCCAGCTTCCCACTGGTCTCGTTTGATCAATAAACACAACACGTGCAGGATTCAGTTGCACTTTACTTCACGCACCCAGGGGCAGATAAGGCGCAGCCAAAATGCTGTGGGCATGTTTTGCAAGAGCTCTCGCTGCCTTTGGTGACTGCAGTGACAATATACTTACGTAGTTCAGTCTCTTATTTCCTTTTAGAATATGCAGCAATAAACTCCATGCTGGACCAGATCAACTCCTGCTTGGATCACCTGGAGGAGAAGAATGATTATCTACATGCCTGCTTGAAAGAGCTGCTGGAGTCCAACCGCCAGACCCGCCTGGAGTTCCAGCAGCAGAGCGAGCAGCAGAACATGGAAGCTGATGTGCAGGGATCACAGCCTCCGGTTTAGCGTGCTGGCCACAAACTCTCAGTTGGTGTTGCTAAGGGGACATTTACTGGTTGCCGATCTAATCTAAAACTTGAATAGAAGAGGTACCTCGTGCCTGTTACTCGTTCCTTCCTGTGGTTGTGTCTTGCCATTCACCTACACGTTCTGTTTAGCTGTGCGACGGGTGCAGAAGCACACAGGTGGACGTGGGAGAGTTGGTTCTTTTCTGTGTGAGCCTGGCACCGATAGATGGTTAAAGCTGGTTGTAGGAAACCTGATGCCATGCAGGTTGTTTGCAAGCAGGCCCTCTTCACAAAGAGGAAGAATGATCTCTGGTCTTTTGCACTGTAAAATCCAAGCAAGGAGTGTTACGGCTCTAGCCTCTTCCCTCAGAAAGCACAGTAGGCAGGAGCTGTCCCAACTACAGGCTTGCCCCTAAGCATAACGCTGATGACGGACTTTGAGAGGGAGGCCCTAGGCCAGCTCCTGCCTTGAAACTACAGCTTCCCCGTTACTCACATTAACTATGAAACAGAAGTATTGGCAGATGGTCCCAGATCATTGGGCTCTTCTGTCCCCTTCCAAGACAAGCTACCAGGGTGATGTTTTTGATGGTTACAGTTGGAAGCTCCTAACTCCTTGAGCTGCCGTTAAGAACTCAAGCTCTAGAGAGAGGCAAAGCAGCCTGGTTAGCTCCCACCACAGCATTAGTTATAGAGCGAAGAGATGGGCCTGTCTACTGTGAGCAGAGTCCTCCCTTCTGACAAGAGTACGCATGAGCATTCTGGTCTGAAACTTTGTGATCTTGTCAGGATGGCCTGGGGCCAGCACTGTGAAGCACATCTTACTGTTCTACTTCTGGAAAGTTAAAGGGAGTTTTTCTGAAAGTTAAAGAAGTTATTTATAAGAAATCTGTTTTATTAAAATCAATTTGAAACCAGATTTGTTCCTGAGGGTCTCCACTACGAGAACAGACTGTATTAAGCCTTGTTAGCATTAACAAAGGACCAAGATGCACATTCTTGCCCAGCTTAGGACATGGTTCTTGTCCAAGAGTGTGCACCTTTGAAAGCAAATTGTTCTGAGGAGCAGAATTTGGTACAGTCTCCCAAGAGATAAACTTTTCCTCTGCCTGGAAAAGAAACCAGAGGAACTACAAAGAATTCTTAATGAAAAATGAGTCCATCTACTTAATGAACCTTGTCCCCTATGGAAATCACATTACGATCTTCTTTCAAGTTCAACAATCCAAGCCTCAGACTTTCCACATAATTGCTGTATCCCAACTGTACAAGTAATAACCAACACCATCCTGTATTAGACACGCTAAAGCCAGGCTTATTTTATTCTTAAAATAAAAACAGCAGTAAAGTTGAAGGTTTTTGCTCTATTAAAAGACTCAGAAAATAAACATTTCCAGCAAATATCGTATGTAAAGGGCTCTCCCTTTAAGGCCACTCTATCTGGGTTTGCGCCTAGTAGAGCGTCTGCACCCTGCAGAGGCAAGACTGGCTGTCTCACCTTTGGCTAGGGAGGAAGGCTCTGCCGCTGCCTCCTGGCCTGTGTTTGCTGCCTCATTCTGTCCTAAACCCCCTCCATTCCCTGGATCCTCGTAGTCGTCTGTGCCTTCCCTTTGCCTGGCTGCAGTGGCTTCCTCCTCCACAGACACAGCGTGTCCCCACAACTCCCCTGCGGTGCGGTTCTCTTCAGGGAGCGGGCGATTGGCACTAGTGGTAGTGGACTTGCTCTCTTCCTGTAGATTTTCTTCTTCTACAACCATGATTCCGCACACATCGTCAGTCACGCTGGCTAGGCTTTTGCCCTCTGCTGCAGAGGTGGCCAGCTCAGCCTTACCCTCCAGAGACCTCGAAGCTTGTTCTTGCAGGGCTGACAGCTCTGTACCCTCCTTGTCTATCCCATGATCATCATTCATCTTCTTGCTGGTATCTGCTGTTGTAGCAGGAGGCTGTTTCAGATCATCCAGCAACTGGGAGCTGGAGCCCTGGGAATGCAAAGGAGCCTCGGGGTAGGCAGCTGTGGCACGATGCCTCGCTGCCTTGTATCTCTGCAAATACAAACAAACCAACGTGAGAGAGAAGCCCAGCTCAGCTACTGTCACTGCAGCAAGTAGCAGCTGGTCCAGGAAAACCTGTACAAAAACAGTGGTGAGTGGCAGCTAGAATCTGCAGGGGCACGACTTGTCTCAGCAGCTCTCTTGGCCTGGCTGCTGAGGCTTTCAAGCAGAGAAGGGTCAGCTCCTGTGAGGAAAAGTGGCAATATTAAAAACTGGAGTCCCTCTCCCATTACTTAAATGCTAAGTGAGTGCATGGCAGACCTGCGGCTCCTGAGACAAAACCCATGTTTTGGCAACTGTTAATCCCAGTCAGACTCAAGACTTTGTAGATGTAACAGTGCAAGTGACAGCTCTTGCTTCAGCTACTGCCAGCAACTACTGGACATGTCCAGCTACTCTGGACATGTACCCTGGATAGCTAGGCACTGCCCTCAGCTACAGAGATGTGATTTAATGTTTATCAGCCAAAGCAAGACTTAAGTTGAAAGCTTATGATTTTTCACTCTGCTGATACAATCTGTGCAGCCAGCAAAACTGTTGACAGGAACACTAAGATATCAAGAATATCTTCTTGTTACGAGGTACTGAGGTTCTCTACAGAATAAAGATAAGCATATCATCAACAAAATTACTCATTTGCACCAGCTACCACGATGAACCAGTAGAGGTCTGTAAAGAGATTCAAATGGCTACTAGCCATTGTCAAGACTGGGTTTCAGAAAAACAGCAACTCTGTAAAGCTATCTAACATGTAGTAGGTATCTGGTCTTCAAGACGCAGACAGAGCATGAACTAAAGGAATAAACCAAAGCTCCCTCTTTTCCATAACAATTCCCTCCACAATCAAGTCCCTTTCAGCTTTCTGCTAAAAGGTCCCCTCAACTGGCAGTACCACCAGACCTGACAATTTAAGCAAGCTATTTTGAGCTCACTGGCTTTCACCACTGCCTTAAGCAGTGCTACTGTAGTCTGCAGTGTGGGATTGCAGCACATCAGACAGGCAGCTTTACAACGCAATTCAGTTTATCATTGCAGGCTTGCTCTTCCCCTGTCACAGAATCACAGAATCACAGAATAGTAGGGGTTGGAAGGGACCTATGTGGGTCATCTAGTAACACATGGAACTGTATCAGTGAAGTCATAATGTTGTACCCAAACCAAACCAGGTGCAAGCATGTCAATTTGTTTGCAGAGCAATGCTGTGAACTGCCTCAACAGCAGACGATTCTCTGCTTTGAAACCCTCTGCTGAGAGTACCCCAGAAACTGGCAATGATTTAACTCGGACTGTGACAACCCCAAGGCACATAGGCAGCCAAAATAATAGTTATCTGCCTGCAGATATTTAAGGTTGGACTCTTGTCATAAATAATCCCCCCAGGTCACTCTGGCATCCCATTTGAAGAGTGTCTGATTTCAGCTCTAAGTGGGCCAAAAGGGAGACATACACACTGCTGCTGCAGTTTCACTCTTAGCTGATCTAAAATAAGCCATGAGAACTGCAAGGCCGGTTCCTTCATTCCTGAAATGACTAGCTGCAGGAGTGGGAGAGGATGAGCAACGATGAAGGAACAGCTGTGGTCTTCTGCTACTTGCCATTCCAAATGCACTGCTCTAAGTGCTGGCTTCTGCAGCACCCCACCCCTTTCTGGAGGCAGTGATGGTTGACTAAGAATAGTTAACCTGTCTGAAGACTAGCAGAAAAACACCAAGTGGTTTGCTTGGGGTTTTTTTTTTTAAAACACTAGCAAAAGCTGGATACATCTGTGATAGGGAAGCACAACAGCTTTTGCTGGAATAGGTTTTGAGTGCAGGCAGAGGACAAAGTCAGTGTGGGAGCCTCCTGCCTTGCCAGCGTCAGGGAACACCACTCTCCTGCACAACCAGGGCCCAGGCAGTGGTCACGGGAGAGGGCAGAGACGGTGCAAGCCCTATGTACCCACAAGGTACTAATCCAGGCCCCTCACCCCCTGGCAAGTCAACAAGGACAGAACGACGGAGGCAGATTCCAGGCCAGCCCAAAAGGAAAAGCTTCTAGATACAAAAGCAGCAAGGGGCAATACGGCTTCTTTAGGTGGAGCCAGTAAAGCAAAGGAACAGCACCAGTTGGCAGAGCTTTGGGCTAAGGAGTTTCTAGGAAAGGGTAGCAGACAGACAGACAAACTTCCTGTTGCAGGCTGACCCAATGGACTCTCACCAGCTTGTAGCTTCCATCACATAAAGAGTCTGTAATACTAAATTTCCAGATTTCTAGGGTGAATACCTGATTTTACTAGGCCCCTTCATGGATGAATCACACCTGCAATTTTGGCTAAAGGAGCTGTTCCTGTGGTATCGCATGAAAAGATGCGTATGTACCAGCTTTCTTTAAAAGGAACAGCCTGTCTCTTGTTCTTTCCCCATCTTGACCCACCTGTAATCTGTCTAACAGAGAAGAGGCCTAGACTGAACAACAGACTCCACAGGTTCAGCAAACAGAGCAGACACTCTGAGGAAGATTTCCAGCCAGAAACGGGCAACAAGATGACAGCAGCAGTAGCTGGGAAGCAGGACTGAACTAATTTTAGTTCTACAGGGGTGATGGGAGACAAACACAGAGCACACCAGGAGAAAGCTATGGCACAATGGACACCAAGGATGATGGAAATGAACTGGAGATGAGACAGCTAACGTGGTGGATTCGCCGAAGAGACACGCACTGGGGTAACAAATGCCAGGCCATGCAATCGCCAAAGGGTCTAACCTGAAAGTTCTCAAAATGCATCAGGGACTTGCAGTGTGCGAGCCGGGCAGCAGAGTCGCTATGGTAGAATTTGTGACACAGCCTGCAGAGGTAACCTGCGACGGGGACCAGAAAATCCAGGCCTGTGAAACGGGAGGGGAAGGGAGATCACAGATCACATTGAATGGAACTCAAATAATGAAAGCATGTTAAAAGGGAAGGGCAGGGGAGGGAGAAAAAGAAAAGTGGAAAGCTTTGCTTCTGTTAATCAAGGATTTGCAAGATGACTTGCTGAATATCTCATCTTACCATGGAATGGCTGTGTGGCTGATATTCAGAGAGAAATCTGGCTGCCAGAGCAAAGAAACTACACAGAGCATGGGGGGGTGGGGGGGGAGGAAAAAAGAATACAATGGAAAACTACAGAAAACATGTGATCTAATGTAATGGGATCAAACCAAGCAGAAGACAGCAGGCGCGCAAGAGGAACACGCAGAGAACATTCACAGCATGAATCATTATTCCATCTGCCACACGATAGTGGAAGGTTACAGCGATACGGAAGATTGGTGTAAACAGAGCTCTCCTTGGGCACAAAACAGCCTCTGCAGAGCTGCCCTCCTCACAACACGCGTGGCCGTTAGAGGTTTGAAGTCAGAATCGCTTACAGGGTGGGGACCAGAGACAGCCATCTGGAGGCAATGCTGCCCACCAGTCCAGCAACATGTCTGCATAACCGCTAGGCAGAGCGTGGGGGTTCTGAAGCGGAGGAAACATGCACAGTTTGGGCTCTGGCAGAGAGCTTGATACTGTCAGTACTGCTCAGTATCTCTATACAAGCTGCATTTCAGTTGGAAAGCATTCTAATCAACATGCTTTCAGGCTCCATCTTTCCAGAGCATCCCTCATTTGCTACCTACTTTCTTCAGTACTCCTGCCCTACTTGTTCCATTTCCTTCCTTAGTAAGGTATCTGGCTTTCATCCTTTCTTCTTCAAAGCAAACGGCAGCTAACAAACATCAATCACATCCTTATGTTTTACCATACAGTAATAAAGCAACATTTGGCTCTTTCTCCAGGCAGCAGTGACCTGCACCAGTCCGATGCAGACGCTGGAGCACTATGGCTCAAGAACATGTTACAGCAGTAGATGGAGACTGTCCTCTCTTATAGATACAGCACATGGCCAGAGAAGGTTCTGTGGGCCTTCGTGCTTAACTCTGCTTGCTTACCATAGGCTGTGTCTGGACAATACTTCTCGCTTCCTTCGTAATCCTCCAAAGACACTTCCTTCAGCCCAGTCTGGAAACCAAAAGAACATTAGCGCCTACTGTATCTATGCCAATTCCCTCCTGGGCTCTTATGTTTTTCTGGTAAGCTTGGGAGCGAAAGAGAGGATTCACATACCAGAGATGAAGTTGCACAGCATTTGGTTAGGGTCAGATACAAAACCCAATGTCAGGAGGCCAGGTCATTACAAGGGTCAAAAATGCCCCTTACACTCCAAGCCTGAAGTAGTTTAGCCATGTTCTTGGTAACTGCTCTTTACTGGGAACATTATACTTATCAAGATAAACCTCCACACAAGTTTGCTGTGAGATCAACCTGCTGTTGCGCTCTTTAAAGAGACTATGTCAATGTCTGTCAAATTTTTTCCTTTGAAAAAAGGTTGCTAATGCTCCTCAACAACAAGGTAATGTTTGAAGGCACCAGTAGTAGGAGCTGTACAACACAGCAGAAACACCTTCCTGCATCCCACACGTACTGCCCGATTCTCTTTTGCACCATCCTGTGCTCTGGAACAACCCCAGAGCCCTCACCCTTCTGCTGTAGGGTGCAAGGTTGACTGGACTCTTGAAACTCAGAGCTCAACCAGCCAAGATTAACCAAGTCACAGGATCCCACAGCAGATTCTCAGATAAATCATTCCTTCTCCTTTTGCATGGCATACCTGCTTGGCAGCAGAATCCTCATTCTCTATCAGCACTACATCAAGGTCTTCCTCCTCACCAGCTCCCCCCTCCTCCTCCTCCTCTTCATCATCATCATCTTCAAAGCAGCCAACAGCATCCACTGTGATCAGCTCCTCCGAATCTTCTGGGCTGCCCAACTCTTTCTCTCCTAGCCTCACCTGTCAGGTACAGAAAAATCAGATCAACTTCGCACTCTCCATTTAACCATGGAAGACCCCAGACTCTGAACAGACTGCATTTGATAAGTCGAAGGGACTGCAAAAGAGGCACAAAGCTATCCTGCTTCTAGACACGTTTAACTCCTTGTCCCTTTTTCACTCAATTTCTTTAAGCTCTAACAATCGAAGTCCAGCCGAAGATGAAAATTAACACAGGGTTGGAAAAACTGCATGTCTCCCTTTCATTCCTGCAATAGTCAGGGATGCAGAAAGTTAACTCCTCTGCATTGTAGCTGCCTCCACTCTGGCAGTATTACCTCTCTGGCTTTCTGTTTGTGCTCAGGGGACTTCATGTGCTCCACAAACTTGCGAGGGGTCTTGAAGTGGCGGCTGCAGACAGTGCAGAAAGGACGAAGCGAGCGTTTGGCCAGCTAAGGAAAGAAGGGTAATCCAGTAAGTCACAAGAGGTGCCACTGTGGAGAAAGCCAGATAAATCTTGCATGAAACAAAATCACAGCCCTGCATCTAAAACAGGCAGACCAAAAAAGGAAAGTCTGCTTTTCAGCAGAAAGGACTGCCTAGCTGTTATCTGCTGAAAAGATGGAAAATGTGCAGAGCAAAACAGGTGTGGTTTATAAAAGGTGTTCTGGCACTTCTCCCCTAGGAACCAATAAATATGGTGGCCTGCATAAATTTTAGCTTGAAAATTTACAGGCTGCCCTCCAATTCCTCCATTCTATTGATTAAGCAAGTATAATAGGCCGTATTTATTGAGAAAAGTCAATAATATAGAGTCAATAAATTAGAGGTGTTTCAGGCCATACTGACATAGCATGACAACTGGAAGTTCTAACAGTACCAGTGCTCAGAGGCAGCAGGCAGCATGGTAGTGCCCATAGACAGTGAGGATGTTACTGGCAGAGCTTTCTGTGCATCTCTCCGCTCCAATCACTTTTCCTCTGCTGCTTGGAAAGCAGGAGATGCTAGACACTTCCATTCAATCCCCATGAAAGGTCAGTGCAAAGATGAAATCCATGCTACGGTTGTTACCTTGTGTTCTTGGGTCCTGCGATGTTTGATTAGATCCCCTGTGAAGTGTATCTGACAAGTGTTACACCATCGCTGCTGGGTCTCTCTGAAGTGACAACGGATATATCTGTAAGTCACACCTTTTTACATTCTCCATAGAATACTGCAGTTTGCAGTCTGTTCTTGGCATTGTTTTCCTCAGCATTCCTAGCTTTACAGGATTAGATTTATCTTCCCTTCCCAGCCATTTATATAGGTTGCTTTAGCTCATGCTGACAGGAAGGCACCAGTTAAAACAAGTGTCTGACCTGATCTACTGTATTAAAAACTACACAGCAGGTCAAAGTCAGCACTGGTATCCTTCAGCAGGAAGAAAGTTCATAGAATCATAGAAAGTTTTGGGTTGGAAGAGACCCCTAGAGGTCATCTAGTCCAACCCCCCCGCAGCAAGCAGGGAGCAAAGTTGTCTGAAGGAGATTAAGGCCCCTGAAACCAGAGGGATTTTGTACCTTACCTAGAACACAGGGGCACCCTGGTGCTGTGAGGAATTTTAGAACCCCTGTAGGTCCACATTCAGATTGAGTTTTCTAGCGCAGACCAACACTTACCCATCTTTCTCTGCCAGCACCTTCTGCTCCTTCACCATGGGCAGTAGTGAAACAAAACAAACATTGCTCATGTGTTGAATCTCCCCAAGTCGCTGCTGGTGCTGAATTCCAGCCATGTGGGATTGGAAATTCTGAGAGAGAGGTTAGCAGAAAAATCCATTTAAATGTATTCAAAATACAGAGAATAATAGGTATGAACTATGCTTTCCATTCTCTTGACTGCTGTTTAACAATGAAATGGTATAAAAGATTAAGAGCATGGCTGCCTGTGGATCCACCCACATTCACTCTCTAGCAGGTTGCTTGCCAGCTCCTCAGGAGAGGTTTATTTTATCTGCATGCTTGTCATAATTTTTTATGTTCTTTGTTCCTGAAGTATAAGCCCTTGCTAACAAGTCTCCTGCTGCACCTCCCCATGGCAGCTGGCCATCTAATTCACTTCTCCTGACCACCCATATCCCAGTCAGACCTGCGGATTCTTACCTGCTGACTGCAGCAGTTGGTCTTGCAGATGTAACAGTAGAATTTAAGGACCGATTCAGGGCTGGGATCAGCTGTGCCCACCTCGCAAGTCCAGTGCCCCGGTTTCAGAGCTGTTGTACTGATAGCTCTGCTCTCACTGCTCTGCTGGATAGTCACTTTCAGTGAACCTCCAGAGCTCAACACCTGCCAAAAGAAGGAGTCAAGATTAAGTCCAATCTCTCAGTAGGAGACACTAAGAATTACACCTGCTTTTTGTATGCAACCTAAGATCTCTACCCCTTAGAAAATGCTCTTAAGCTTGAATCCACAGGAGGCTGATCAGAAAGACTCTCATACGCACTCCTCCCAACACTGCTAAATCAGTGATCCCTGTGTCATAGCACCAGGCCTAGTAGTACAGATGGTTGTTTCTACAGCCTCGGTAGACACTATGCGATCCAGTCTGGACACTGGAGCAACAAACAATGCATTGGTAAGGGACACGATCAGCTCACGTTTCTCCACTGTAGCACTAAAGCCAACTGAGCACCACACTTGATGGACTAGGTACTCACACAAGGGCTGGGTGATACAATCAATCACATCAACTAATGTCTCCAATTCTGGAAGACTATCAAGTCTTACTTCCACCATGGGTTAAATCTTTGTGTACTGACAGATTTACAAAGTGTAAGGTCCAGTTTTAACATCTAACATGCAGGCAAGATATTTCATGCAAAAGAATCTCAGATTGCTGGCTTCACCCGTGTCTCATTTTTCCAAGCTGCCTTTCAAAAGCACAGACTCGCACTATCTGCTCACACCTGCTGTGATGGCAAGTGCCACAGCAGCTGCATCTTTACTACCATCACCTGCATTTTTTTTACATCTGTTCTTCACCAACATAAAAGCTGCATCTTTACTACCATCACCTGCATTTTTTTACATCTGCTCTTCACCAACATAAAAGATGTACTTAGCCGTGACTCTCAATACACCTATTTTTCAGTGGCTCAATTCAACTTTCCAACTTTGCAGATGAATAATGAAACCTTAATGAACACCAGCATCCACTAACAGCCAGCGGTAGGTAAGGCACAGGCTAGCAGAGGTACAAAAGCAGCAAATCAGAGCAGACTGTGCACTAATTGCAGACATATTATGCCTTATTGCCAGGGACAACAGCTTACAGCAGGAGACGGAGCTCCAGACGTGGGTGCCATCTGGTTCCCAGTGGCAACGGGCTTCTCTGGGATGGAGTGGGAGGTCATATGTTCTGCATCACCCCAGGCTGCATGGAGTCGTGTTTACTCACCTCAGGAGCCTTTGGTTCCTCAGAGAATTTCCTCTCTTGAGAGAGATCTTCAGCTGTATATGCCTTTGCCTTGTCTGTACCTAAGAAGAGAGAGTCCTTTTAGCTGCCTAAAATCAAAACAGCGATGACAGAAAAAACAAAGCAGCAGGTGAATGAAGTCAGGGAGCTTTCCTCACAGTGCTGTTGGCCATAAGCCCAGCTTACAAACCTTTCTCCAAAGAAAGCCTTATTAAAGAAGGAAACTCTTCCCATCATTTGCATTTGGTAAGCAACAGCAACAGCTTTTAGTGGACTATGGCTGGATTTGATTCCTAGGTTTTCTCCTCCTTTCCCCACCCTGGATGGCAGAAGGGAGGACGTTTCTGAAGAGTCATGGGGTCTACAGCTGCTGGCCTACGGGTGCACTTCCAGCAAGGAGTGCCCTAAAAGCGCGAATCACAGCACCCAGCAACTCACCATCAGCTTGGCTGCTTGACTCTCCTGCTTCCTTGCTGTCTGTTGCATCCTCTAATGCAGACTCCTTGGTCACACTTCAAGGATATTAAGAAAAGAATCTTATTTGCCATGTTACTGATGAAGAGATTCACAAGACACACCAAGGCACAGGCTGGGGTCTTAGCTACCACACTCTCCACTAAACCCCCAAATCAATAAGCTACTGGAAGTGGTATTTCAGGCAAGGATTCAGCAGAAATAAATAAAAACAATTAAGAGTGGGCGTTCTAGAACAGATTCAGAAACAGCAGCCAAATAATCTGGACAAGAAGTTTATAACTGATTTTTTGGATCACTACCCTCTCCTGCAAGAGGCCTGCAGGGAAATAAGTTCATACAGGGAATATTCTTAATAAGAGCTCTGAGAGCTCATTCTTGTCTTGATTGGTGACCTGCAGGGAAACTGCAACACCCGGATAGTGCTCCAGGCTGCTCTGTGGTTGCGGGAACAGAGACCTGTCAGAACTGAATGGGTTCTCAACGGTGTCTTACAGTGATTTCATCATAACTGCCTGCTGTTTGTATCGGTCATCTTTCGTTCCACAGTCCCTACAGTTCTGCTTGTGGGGGAAGCAGAGCTGTACAAGACACAAATCAAAAGGCCTTTGCTTTGTTTTATTTGGTACTGCTGATCTGCTAAAGAGAAAAAAGATCTTGAGGGGTCTGCTGAGAATGAACAGTTGACTTGCAAAGGGCATAAAGTGTACTTTACAATGTCTTTCTCCATCCCTCATTTTTCCCTTTGGGCTAATACTTTCCACCATGGCCTGAAAGCCTTCTCTCTCAGGCTGGCTCGACATCCCACCCACTGGTGTCCTTCTGCAAACAAGGAGCAGCACATTCTACACAAGCAAGAACACAGACTGTGCAGGTACTGCATCCTGTGATCCAAACACACACATACCACCTAATTTATCAGACTGATAAGTGATAATGTAACTGGGTTACATAGCTATAAATATGCAGCAGGGTTTGGGCAGTGCAAACATGAAGAAAACAAGAGTGGCTGGCATTAACCTTATTTGTCAAGTGCTGCCAGCAGGCTCAACACTATACCGCACGCAGATGGTGACAGCACTCCAGGGCAAGGGTTTGCAGTCTAAACTGCAAATCTAAGGAGCAATCTAAGGGAGCAAAAGCCATCACAAGCATGATCTAAGGAGGAAATGGTATTATATGGATACTTGTCAGGCCATGCTAGAAGAAGTGGGTGTTCAAGGAGGATTTGAAGATGATGAGTGCTTTCTGCACTGGAATGAGGATGTTGTTCCAGGCATACAGATGGTACATAGGAGAAAAGGCAGAAGTGGGAAAAACCTGAAATGAAGAAGGAGGCTGGTATTGCTGGCCAAAGGGAAATGGAACAATGAAGCATGAAACAAAAGTTTGTGACAGGGATGGGGGGATTGCCCTTCTCATCTGTGAAGGGCAAGATGAGAACAGTAAACTGCTTTTTTAGAGATCCATCATCTGTTCATTGGAAGTAAGCAGAAACACTTCAAAAAAAGGCTAAGGAATGATCTATTCTAAGTAAATACCAGCCATAATATATGCATCAAATCTGGCAGTCCCCAACTACTGCTTAGGAAAGGATTTTCCTAATAGCAGACTTGCTGCAGTGAGATCTGTCATTCCTCATACTTGATTCTTTTTTCACTGTATGTAACAGGACTTTGATTAATACCCTATTAAATATTAATGTAATTAAAATTAAACTAGCTTTGGCAAACAGATTAACAAAGCATACGCTCAAATGCATCTGACTTAGCTTTAATTGAATTGACTCACTTCCTTGCTAATCAGCGTCCATAATTCACCGATGGTCCCTGCTCACATAGTATTTATCACTCTTTAATGTTTTACATGATCAAGGTAGTATCTGAACATCAAAGTAATCCTGCAATATTGTCCCCAAAGCTAGCTACTAATCTCTAATCTACAGATGGGAAACAGAGAGGTGAAGAAACTTGTCCGACACCATGCAGTGAATTGTTAACAGGGAGGATAAGAGGACCCAGGAGTCCTGACTCATGGTCATTAACACATGTTGGAAAATTCTCAAATCAATGCCTCCAGAAATCCGTATTCACTCCCTCCTCTTCTCCCTCCGCACCAGCTAGTGGTGACAGTGCTGGGAGAGCTACAGCGTGGTAGAGATGGCACCGGGAGCTCCCTGAGTGCCTTCCCACTAGATGGCAATCCAGCCTCACCTGGTCCTGCCATGGCCAGCACGACCGTGCTGCGCATCCCTGAGGATAAGAGCATTGCCTTTTGTCTATTTTTACCCAGCTGACAGGGGCACTGGCAAGACAATCTTTGCAGAAGGGATACAGAACTCACTCATGGGTACAGGCTCGGATACTAGAGCGTATTGATTCCCTACCCTTTCTCATTCCTCAAAATAAAGTACCCTCTCCCACACCTACTGTAACCTAACATATTCCAAGGCTTTTCCTCTCTGCTGATACGTGGCTGCTCATTTCCCTTTTTGACATTTAGAGAAGAAAATTAGAGAAATGTATCAGAATAGAAAAGAACCTCTCTGCTTCTTACAGGAATCCAGGCAGGAGAAAACATGAGTAAACTCCACGTTGTTGCACATTTACATGAGCTGCATGTCACATCTTTCATTCCCAAAGCTGGATCACCCATAACACAGACACTACAACACCCTGGATCTCAGCAATCATCACAAGATTTTTCGAATAGTCCATGAGCATCTGAAATACCTCCTACATGCTAGACATCAGGCCAGTGCAGTCTAGCCCTAATTATTAGAAAATAAAATTAGACAATAATTCTAAACCCGGTAACTATTTCAATACCCCATTCAATAAATACCTCTTCAGTCTTTTTGCTGCAGGCTCTGTGTTCAGCACAGATTCTGTTGGAGTTCTTGGCTCTGCGGGAACACAGAAGGAGATCTCTTTAGCAAAGCAGACCATGCCACCTCGAGCATGTTTCTTAACTGAACGGCCAATGCCAATAAAACTCTATTGGTGCAAACAATACTATAAAACTGCTTATTCTGAATTTGCGAATTGTAGTGACAAGGTTAGATAATGACCTAAGAGATCTGAGTTTTATTGCAGATGTCACTGTATGAGGTGTCACCCAGAAAGAAATCTATGTTTACGTCTATTAAATGGGTCTTAGTCCTATACTTAGGAGACAAGAGCCCAGATCATAGGAACATTAACATAAGCCCAGGTGGCATATCTACCTGACAGCAACCACGTAATCAGGTAATTTTCCCCACTGCATATACACTGGACACAACTTCATCATATGCCTGCATTATTAGATTAGGCACTCTTCAGTCAGAAATAACATTCCCACATCTGCACTGTATTCAACACTAAGAGACTCAGTGCCAACAGCTTCTGTTCTGACAGAGGGAGTACAAGTATTCTTTCAACTCATCTTTTCTTTAGCATGTTGATTGCAACTGGTTCTGCTTCCTGTGTTTGATTTCATGAGATGTTGAGTTCAGCATTAGTAAGACAATGTGGAAGCTTTCATTTCAAACCAGCTTTATTTTCTTCCCCCATCTTAGATGGGTCTTGCTGTCCAAGTGACTTCTGAGAGGCTTGCATACAAGAGATACGGAGCTAGCTTACAAAAACCAAACACACCCAGCAAAAAAAGGATATCCGAAGCATGTAGCAGAGGGCTGCCACAGGCAGTTTAAGTATTTACAATTAGAAAGAAATGTAGCTGATTAAGACTAAAGCCACCTCCAGTCTTTGCTGCAGGAATAGCAAAGAGAAGTTTGTCACGTCTAGAAGCATTTGTTTCGCTACAGGATCCCTCTTACCTGCAGATGGCAAGGAGTTGTTCTGCTCTGACGCAGCTTGCACTCCCTCTGGGATTTCCATTTTCTCATCACCTTGTGTTTGAGATGAAGAACCAGGATCTAGTTCTCGCTTCCTGTCAGGGATCCTCTGGAAGTCCTGCAACAGGCAGAGAATCACTGCCAGCTCTCGGTCCTCCCTCAGACCCACCACACTGCCCATTGCACCACACTTCTACTGTGGAGCAGGAACAGGAATTCCAGCATGCGGTAATGGAGGGGAATAGATGGTTTACAATGGACTGTCTTGCTTCAGGCAATTTTACATGGTTAAACAGAGCAATGTACTTTAATTCCACATTTCTCCAGTGCTTTAACCAGCAGCTGTAGAAGACCCAGCTGCTTGCAGAGAGTGGGATCACTTTAGAGGGACTCTGGCAAGAGGTGCACAGGCAGGGAAAAAGAACAGTCTCAAATAATCCCCCTTCATTTTGACTATGGAAAAAGGGACAGTCCAAGAGTGGAATTATCTTATCCAACAAATCTTTTTGACAGAATGGGACAAAATATGTAAAAGCTAATCTAAGAGGAGGGACGTACCAGCCAATTAATCCAATAACTATTTCCAGGATACAAAAAGAGGTCTTCATGGTGGAAAGTGAGAAAGGTTTTTTACAATGTAAGTTGTAGATTTTACAAAATCCACAAAAACAAATATGATCCTGATCTTAAAAAAGGGAAAACAGCCCAAAGAGGCAGAGTGATGTGTCCATGGTAGGAGTAAGTCATTTGGGAACACCAAACTCTTTGGAAGGCCAACAGGGCAGAACTCTGGCCTCTGTGAAGAGCAAAGCACTCAGCCAGGATTTCTTCTATTGTAATTACTTTGAAGCTGGTACTTCTAAAGGCTCCTTTTATATCTTAGGTTTAAACAGTTCTGCTCCGAGGAATTCTCTCTCTTGGGCAAGTGGTGACAAGAGACCTTTGCATCATAAATGTAAATATGGACCACAAGAACCTAAAGGATGGACTTATTTCTGCATTTCTCTGTCAACAGCACAGTGCAAAACTAGTTTTCATTGTAAGGCTCTCTCTCCTTTCTCTCTTGTTCTACACCTACAATACAGTCAACTGCTGCAAGTGCAAACCGATTACAAATCTCACCAACAGCGGGAAACTACGAGCCCACCTTGCGAAAGGTCCGGTTCTGCCGCTGGAAGGGAAGGCTGGGGAAGCCCAGCCGAGTCGGCTTTAATGAGACCCCAACAGGCGGTGGCCCCAGGAGGGAATGTCTTGTAGCCTGAGGGAAAAACTGCTGCAGTGCCGGTGCCGTCATGTTAAATCCACGCAGGTTTCCTATAAATGCAAACACACAGCATATCACCACCCTGCAGCGTGCAAAGGAGAGAGAAAATCTTCCATCTGTACAAGCAGCAGGCAGAGAGAGGAAGGGCTCCTCCGCGCAAGACCCTGTACTTCACTGGGCACTGTATGGGTGCGCTACACTCTACCCTCTTCAGCACCCACAGAACAGAATCTGATGTGATAGCAACTATCACTATGTATCAGGCTATTTAATTATAATTGTCACTGCAGACTAAGATCATTAGAGCAATTATTTGATCTGAGCACACTAGCTCTTGTGTTTGCAACAAACAAGGTCTCGTTTTACAAAAATTCTCTGTAGAAAAGGAAAATTCATCCCACATTTGTGCAGCTGGCAGCTCACACCATAGTATGGATGCTGTTTAATACAAGCCAGTCACAGCGCTTCATTTAAAACAACACTGGACTTTTCAAACAAAAGATTCCACAGTCCTCTCTGCCACCTGGTTGTCATGCAAGCTCAACATGTCAACCTAAACTCCGACACTTGAGACTGCCATTTCCAATTGTAATGCTCTGCTTTTTGAGCAGTTCTCTTCAGCATCCATAGACTATTAACTAAGTCTCAACAATGTCTTATGAAGGCAGTCCTTGCCATCCCCATTTCAAGGGTGAGGGAATGGAAGTGCCCAGATGCCTCAGCTACCTCCTCAGAACCTGTTCGCCATTCTGGGAACCTGGACTTATATTGCAGTTTTTTAATCTCTCACTTGAATTAGTGCATACTCTGGTTTCTTAGCAGCTGTCAAAACAGGGCAGCAAAGTGTGGAGACAGGCACCCAAAATCTGAAAAACCAAGCTACACTGTTTAAAGCCTGCAACACGATAGGAAGTACTCCTCCATGCTCGTCCTCAAAAGTAATCTAATCTCTTACTACTTACCATAAATAATATCTTACTGTAAAAAGATATAGCTGTACCAAAAAAATCTGTAAGGCAAGAAATCATCTTCTGCTCTCATTTTAATACCTTTCAAGAACCACACATCCATTCCAACCTGAAGTATCTATCTTTTCCTATTCCCATTGCTGAAGCCACATACAATTAGTGAATTATTTATGCCAATGTTTCCCAGGTACAGAAATACTACAGCATCAGATATTCTTACGTGTAATCCAAACCTGAGCAACCAAAAAAATTCAGATCCCTAAGAAGGGCCACACTAGACACTGCAACCATATTACATGTTACTGGTGGCTAGCTGATGTAGGTTATGGAAAGAGATGTCACAACTCAACTCAGCAAGACAAGGTACAACGCTAAGATACAGTGCATGTAGAGCGTTCATTAACATACCTTATCCTGCTCGTGTAACTGATTTGCCTCAGGTCCTTGGCATACTATAAACACAACTTCTCTATAAGAGATTTTGCTTTAGGGAAAAGGTCAGCCCATGCCAACATCAAACGTATCTGAAAGGTGTATGGCTGACCAGAGAGGAGTCAGACTTTATTCCTGACACAAATACATACACCAATCTGCAGAGCGGGGCTCATCCTTTTTCACTGACAGTTTCCCTACAACCTAAGGGAGATCTGTAGAGAGCCACTGGAGTCACTAGAGAGCCCTCTCGTTAAATGGGCAAGAGAGAACAAAAGGAGAGTTACCGACATGCAGAATAAATCTATTGTCTTCACAGCTGAGCATGATTCACAGGCAAGATAAAAACTGCAGGCATTAATCTAAACTAGGCACTGTAAAACGATCCCAGGTACTGATTTTGTGTGTTGAAAAGAGCTGTCAGGTTAAGACACGCGCAAAAATAAAAACATAGCTTTATTCCCAATATCTTTATGTTAGCAATGCTATTATTAAGGCAGCTTCATAAACTTATTTTGAAAACATCACATCTGGAAAAACAACTCCACTTGTGGAAACACAGTAATGGAAGAACAGCAATATTCTCCACCACAAAAATGACAGTCATTTCAGGGAACCGAAATTTCACAAGACAATTGAAACCCCAACCATATACCACCACAATATACTTTATTTGTTTGTATTGCACTAAGTTTGGACAAAGTCAAGTGCCTACTGCAAACAAGGTTAGAGTATACGTAACAGACAAGAAATACATTGTTTAAACCCTCCAACCAAGCAGGATAACAAAAATCTAAGTATTTTATCTAAATATATTGATGGAAAAATACTCTCTCCACCAAGTCTAAGAGGGCAGGCACATATTTAGTATCTAATGTGATACTTTCTAGTGCTGTTCCTGGTGGTGAACAGCTGGGCACATGGGATTTTCAACAACTGAAGAACCTCTGTGATGTGGACTATGGTCAAATTTGAGGCGGGCAGGGGAGATGACAAACGGAACTGCCAAATACAAGGACTGCAATGGTTCAGCAAGAAACAGCCAAAGTATGGTTTCAGTCCATGAAGGATGATTAAATAACTCCAAAGAGTGTCTCCCATAACAACAGTACCTTGCATCTGCTGCATGAGTAAGGCCCGCTGAAGCATAGGATTGGCATTGAGCAGCGATGGTTGATTTGTTGCCCGTAAGCTCAGCATCTGTTGCTGTTGCGGTGGCGGCAAACCCCTGGAAACGAAGGCATTAATCATAAGAACCCAATAAAAACTGTACCCTTCAATTCCAGGCACCTAAAAAGTATAAAATGGAGGAGCGAAGAACAGCTGAAATGCTGATACACATGCACAAAAAGATACCATACACCAGCACTGTATCCTCTTTCTTCCACTCTCCTGGAATTTCCAAAGCTGACAGATTGTCTATCAAGGAATTTGAGGTCAGAGAGAACTCCTTAGCACCAAGCCCACAGAAAGCCTGTCAAGTGGCATAAAAAAGGCCCAGGAGCTCACTGCAGCTCTACAGAATTATGCAGCGCTCGTCAGTAGAAATGAGCGATCTAGATCAGCACCTACACTTAACACAACAACAAAAAAGAAGTTCTGAAAAACAGGGAGTTTTCTCAGTAGCTTAAAGCACATTTTCTCAAAATCGATGCCTCCCACACGGAGCCAGCCGGGTCAGAGCTGTCAGTGGTGCCCCCTAACTGCAAGCACCGGATGGAAAAATCAAGCACGGCCTTCATATTTAAAACACGGGGAGGAAGAAGCCAGCCGAGGAGGACTCTCCAGTCCCGAGGAGGGTGGAGCAGACATGAGAGAAAAGTCTGAAGAAACTGGCAGGCACTTCTTCAGGCGATCGCAAGGTCAGGCCCACCTCTAAGCACGACTGCTGACACAGCTATATCTGTCGGGGCTGTGAAGAGGTACAAACATGGATCACAATATCCACACTGACAAAAAAAACCAACCCCCTTCACAGAATTTACAGCAGCTCGCCTTCACGTTTGCTGCTCTAGATTGTTCCAGTCTCAGAGCTGAGATATTTATACCAGAAAAATCATACTTTTAAAGGTGTAAGATGCACCCGTGCTATCTCGCAGTCAGTCCCACACTGGCACCGTAACGGCAGCTTTCTTTACAGTACAAGACACATAAAAATGGTAAAACAGATTTAGACAGATCTGTATTTCTAGCAGAACAGAAAGATTCCCACGTTTACCTCAGAGATACATGCCTTATAAGGGTAAAGTAATTACTATAATTTATTAAATAAGGAATTAACTTTCTTCTTAAATTCACATCCCATTGCTTTGGATTCCCAGAAGCTTTGTGGAGAACAGTAACTGCAAATAAATGCATCAGTCCAGAGAATTTGTGTTAGTTCCACAAATCTCAGCTCATGAGGGACACCTGCTCTCATCTATGACAATTATTTTATCTCCTGCATTTTTTAGGAAAACCCCGGCTATTCGCCTTTTCATTCCTGGCAGACCCCATTTGTTCTTTAACACATAAACCCTGTTCTTCTCCATCCCCGCCCCACAGCGCTCAGTCACATCCTCAGCGCTGGTGCCACCGCAGAAAGAAGTTCAATAACCTCGCCCAGGCCAGGCGACCCAGCCAGGGGAAGAACAGAAAGAAATCAGCGAAGTTCCACAATAAAATAAAGCTGGTGTCTGTGTCCGGCCGGCCCAGCCGGCTGCCTACGGGCGTCTCCCCCCGCGCCGCCTCCTCAGCCCGGCGGCCGCCCGGGCCCCGGCCCGCGGCGAGGGGGACGCTCGGCCCCG
>Ga0065711_1009251_pt1 | contig 24638 bp, 15 predicted proteins | sample Hoacrofraction12_FD_59098 | JGI IMG/M metagenome (GOLD analysis project Ga0065711, IMG submission 59098) | Hoatzin crop microbial communities from Cojedes, Venezuela - Epithelial fraction 12 v2 (version 2) | ecosystem: Host-associated > Birds > Digestive system > Esophagus > Crop | place...
GGAATCAATTCTGGCCTGACATCTGTCATTCAGTTATGAAACTAACTGGAGATATTACTTATAGTTACATTCTGAACAGTAATTCTGGCAATGCTTTATTGTTATTTGCAATAACTTTATTGGGTTAGTATCTTTCACAAAAAGTTTTCAGATTAATTTACAGTTAGAGAATTTGGTCCTGAAAAATTCAAGTGAGATCTGAGAACTCAGTTGCTGTTGTTGTCTAGCACGTAACTGCAAGTAAGGAAAGTTTTACCAGTAGAGCTTAGAACATTCTGGTGATTTTGCTGGTGGCCACATTCTAGATGGAGAAACCTGAAGGGCTGAGGTTCGTGAGAGCAATACCTTTCCATCTATGAGAGCCTTTGGAATCTTCCAACTGGTGTTTGAGCAAGGACCCCAACAATAATTTTTTACTCTGAGTCAAGGAAATGTCTCTATTTTAAATGAATGCGAAGTTTCTGGAGATTGAAAAGAGCAATGTAAAAATAAATTTAAAAATTGCATTATTCAGTTGTACATTAGACCAACATAGATGTGATAAATGCTATTCTAGCAAACTTTTTTTGTTACGAAAGCATCAGCATGACCAAGTGTTTTGTTTCATCCCACTAGCATTTTGTCTGCTCACAGCCATGTGCTCAAGCATCTCTGTGTTGTCTCCAAACCCAGAAAACCCCTTCTACTTGAGAGAAAAAACTGAATAGTTGTTTTCTTCAAAACAGAGCAAGAGAAGCCTGGTTGCATCCTGTTTCTATGTCTCTAGTTTCTGTATTTTTTTTCCAAAAGAGCAGCCTGACCTTCTTTGGTAATCCCTAAAATGACAGCAAGTTCCTCTCAAAATTTTTAAATAAAGATGAAGATAATTTGTTGCTGTGGCTTACTGGATCATCTTTGTCAAAGGAAACTGAAATTCCATTGAAGGTCAGATTTTTGGGGGAGAGTTTAGTTCCATTTTGGCATGAAGTCCATATGCAGATTTTGGAGAGAGCTAAAGGTGTTGTTTGCTGAGCTCCTTTGAAAATCTGGCCCTGTATGTCAAAAGGGCATCTAATACTGAAATACTGTGTATAGGAGCTTGATATATTTCTATTTCAGGGATGTTTAAATTAACGAAACCATTGCTATTAACGTTATCTGGATGTTCCTTCAAATTCTGTTGTATACTGGGAATTGTCTTGGCTTCTTCTGAAACAGAGATAGTGGATGCTGAGCTCTTGTCTGTGTGATGCTGACTCCTGTAAAGCAGGGATACAGAATAACAGGTCTGTCTCTGCAGAAGTCGCATGCAATAAAACTGCCTCGTTGATTTAATATGTTTTCCAGGCCATATTTTCTGCGCAGTCATGATTTTGATATAAGCACAAGGTAAAGGCAAGTAAAAGGCACTATGAAAAAGTTGATTTTTAATGACTGAACGTGAACTATAAAGTCGCTCTGCTTCTCACATAAAGAAATATTGAAGGATCCCATCTTGTTAAGTGGCCCCCAAAATACAAAATACCAGGGATCTCTGTTCTCTATTTCTGCTAGTTTTGTAGAGTTTTATAGAACAAAAAATTATCTGTGCTTGCTAAAAAATTGCAATATTTAACATACAGCTTACATAAAATCAGTATTTTTTTTAATTATCTGTCACGCATGTGTAGATGGCTTGCTGTTGTCCAAGCCTGCTAGAAGAGCGAACCACCTGAGCAAGCGAGCAGCGCGTTCCCTACCTCGCGAGTCACCGACCGGAGCCCTTCACCTCCTCGCTGACGGCGGGCACTCACGTGGGGAGCGTTTCGGAGGGCCGTACTGGCAGGATTTGTCAGTATATCTTCTCTGAAAAACATGAGCTACTTCTTCTCACAGCAGTAACCTTCTAGGGCAAAATACAGCGTTTGCATCCAGCATTCACTGTTCTGGAGCTTATTGTAGGAAAGTAGGGCGTGCTTAACTTTACTCCGATTTTTATCTTGCGTTCATAGTGTAAGAAGAGGAAGTTCAGCTGTATTCCAGAGAAGACACACATTACTTCGACTGCAGGCTGGGATTTGTTTGCTTTACTGTGCACATTTGAGGGGAAAAAAAATAATCCAGTGATTAATTTCCTCTCTGTTTTGCATTTTAGAAATTTGATTTCAAAAATATGTCTCTTTCTTAATGGTTCATCTTTAAAACAGAGTTTATAAGTCAGATGAACTGACTTTGTATAAGCCATGCTTATCTACACAGGGGAATTTTCTCATCGTGGATGCTCTGGGGTATTTGTTATATGATTATATTCCAGTATGATTATACTGGTATAAAGCATGGTACGAGGACAGAAATAAGAGTATGTTTCTCTTTGCAGGATAGCCTGAAAATGAAGTATCTGCACCAGAATGGAAGTACTTTTATACTAAGATAGAGACATGTATGTTAGTATAACTACGGTAGAATAAGTACATTGAAATTTGCTGTGTAAGACTGTTCAGGTTTTCAGCAGCATTGCCAAATTATATTTGCTCAGGGTGAGTGTTTTGTGAAACTTGCTCACGAGGGTTGCATGGTAGTTGTACGCTTGAACTGTTAAAAATGTCCAAACAGCAGACTGAACAGAACTCGCCTTTCCATTAAAAGTCTCATTCTGTTTCCTCTGTTTAGCTCTTCTAAGCATTATCACTTCCTAAGTTAACCTAGCAATTGCATCCTGTCTAACATATTTAAATTGATAAATGAAGTAGCAGTGCGTCACTGCTTAAACTCTCAGAGTGACTGTGTAGTAAGGAAAAGCTGTGAATATTTACAGTATTTTTATTTGCCACGATTAAACTTCAGATCAGTCAAACTAAGGTTGTTATGCTGCCTGGAAATGCAGGTTCTCTAATGAATGAGTTGAGGGTTTCATCCTACAACTCTGTCTTTCCTTTTGAGTCTGGGTGTTACTTGTCATTGCTTTTTGGAGAGTGAACCTTGTATCTTCTCAACTGCCCAGCACCGTACTGGGCATTCAGAGAATGTCTCTTTGTACAGCAGGTTTTGAAAGTGGGTGTTTTATGAAGTGATGAATAGAAATAGTTTTCTTGATTATTGGTGATTTTTTTTTTTTAATGGAAAGTGGTTTAGGCTCTGAAGTAGATTCTGTTCCTGAAGTTTTTCATCCTAGCAACACTGTGTTCCCTGGGAACATTGTATTAAATTTGGCTAAGCAGAACAGATGTTCGCTGTTAAAAGTTTACTCTTGCAGCAGCTTAGTCTTGCAGTTGGAAGTGGGAAATTTTGAATGAGCATTTAAGTTGTCATATTATTGGAATAAAGTGTTTTTGTAGGATCTGTAGTTAAGTTATCATAAAAGAATCTCCCTGGGAAAGTGAACTTCTCTCTGTAGTCCCAAATTTAACTACTGTTTAAAGTTTTGTATTTGTATTTTGTATTGCTTAATGATGTTAAACCTAGGTTTCTAGTAGATGTGCCCTTAAACAAAAGGAAAAGTAAGCTTAAAACCTTTGGCTGTTTCTTTTCCTCAGTTAAATTAAAAAAAAAAAAAAGAGAGATTTCTATGTTTCCAGTGACAGTGTTTTTACTGCATGTTTGGCTGTGCTTCATAACTTTTTGCTGATGTCTGAATAACAAGCTTCTGAATGGATTACTAGTTATATAGTTATGTGAAAATCACTAGATAAAACATTTGGACAAACTCTGTAGGAGATTACAACACAGGCCCTGAAAAATGCAAACTAAAAATAGCGTGGAGTGATGTGCCGTGATTCATGAGATCTCTGGTCCTAACTGCTGAGTCATTAAGCCACTCCTGCAGGTAGTGAAACGCAACGTGCATGAGTTTGGACAGAACCTCAAAGATGGGGAAACTGGTTATCATCTGTTTGTTATTGTTTTACCTGGAATAAAATTCTCTTTACTTACATCAGAGTTCCGTTAATAAGTGTGTCTCATGGGGATGACCGTACAAGTTGGGTCCTTCTAGATAATGTATATAGGTGCAAAAAAGTCATGGATTTTATCTCTGACCTCAGTACTCTATTGCTCTTTCTCTTGCAACACTGCTGGGTAAGCTCAAACAGCTTAATAATATTCTGTTCTTTCTGTGTTGTACAGGACAAATTTGGAAGCACTTCAGAAGAAGCTGGAAGAACTAGAGTTGGATGAACAGCAACGAAAGCGCCTTGAGGCTTTCCTTACCCAGAAACAAAAAGTTGGAGAGCTGAAGGATGATGACTTTGAGAAGATCAGTGAGCTGGGAGCAGGAAATGGCGGTGTCGTCTTCAAAGTATCTCACAAGCCTTCTGGTCTCATAATGGCAAGAAAGGTGAGGGCCTCAAAAATAGGAACTTAGTGATATTTTTATTAAGGCGGTTGTCTCTGATAAAATACAATGACTTTATTTGGAGGAGTAAGTGGTCTCGATACATCAAAAAAGACTATTTAATGCCAACTTTCAGAGAAGCTGGTGTGTTTCAAAATGTAGGAGAGGTTGCACTTGCTCATCCTAAACTCCCCAGTTTTTTAGAAAGTGTCCCATGTGTTAGTAATGAAACAATAGGCATTCATTTCCCTTTTTTCATATTTTTTTTCCCCTGCTTTGACAAATACGGTCTTTTCAGCTGGATACATATAGAATCATAGAATGGTAAGGGTTGGAAGGGACCTTAAAGATCATCTGGTTCCAGCCCCGCTGCCGTGAGCAGGGACATCTTCCACTAGACAAGGTGGTAGACTCGCTAATGAGCAGAAAGCCTAAAAGAAGTTACTGAAAGGTATAAATCAGGGGGAAACGACAATATCCTGTATTCTGGGCCATAAGTTTAGAGGAATGGAAAAGATATCACCTGTCCTAAGATCTTACTTCACAGCTGCAGACCGGAAAAGGATATGTGGATGATCGTGAAAAAAGGAGAACTCAAAAAAACTGAGAATGAGGGAATACACTGGAGTGCAGTGACATCGCCTGTTTCAGAGCTTCATCTTGGGGCGCAGGTGGCTTCTGTGCAAAAACGTACTTGTCCTTCTGGCAAGAGTATTGCTCGATGATTCAGCTTTATGCTTTAAAATCAATAGCAGTTGTGACCTAGTTTAAGAGAACTGATATTTTTTTTTGTTAATTGAAGTAGCTTGATGTTTTAATTCTCTTTTTATTTATGTGAGGAGCTTTCACTTTCTCTCGATATGCCTGGGAACCAAATACAGCAAGGGAAAAGCATCTGTGGTGCTGCCTGATTATTTCTGCTTGGGTACCTCATGCTTCTTCCTTCCAGGAGCGAAGTTTGGCACAAAGAAAATAATAAGAGTTGATTATTTTACAGTTAATTCATCTAGAGATCAAGCCGGCTATTCGAAACCAGATCATTCGCGAGCTGCAAGTTCTACACGAGTGCAACTCTCCATACATAGTGGGCTTTTATGGAGCTTTTTACAGTGATGGAGAAATCAGCATTTGCATGGAACATATGGTAAGTCCGTATAAGTCTGTCTTAGCTTGAAGTTATTGACAGACCGTTAATGCACAACCTGAGTGTCAGCAGGGCTGAAGTTATCAAAGCAGACCTTTCTGCCTGAATAAAGAATCAAATACTGTGGTCTGGATTTACTCTGCAAATCTGAGGTTGGGATTGATATGATCTGTTTTATCTCCTTCTCCACTATCTGCTCCTCTATAGAAGTTCAAGCTGTACAAATGTAGCCTCCTGGTTGCTTCTCCTTTATCCATGGTCCTTTTTGTTTTGTCTGATTTAAAAATATTTACCCAATTCTGCTACCTGGACACTTGTTCTGATTTTGGGTTTAGTTTTGGTGTTATGCAGAGTGGACCAGATCACTCTGATATTACAGCTGTGTGGTCCTTAGTAGCTATGATCATGAGAATCTAGTTTATTTTTATTTGAGTGAATCCATATTTTGTCTCTTTTTTTCCAAACTTTACAGAAAATACAAACATTAAGAGTAGTGCACAGGAAGTGAAAAAGCCTGGAAGGATCTTGTACAACTTCTTAATGCTGAAAATATTTTTAACTGTGTTTCATTTTAATAGAAAAGTACACATTCTTCTCGATATCTGTTTGCCTTTTTTTAACCATATGGACCCAAAAACTAAAAGTGAATTTTCTGTAATTAGAGGTCAGTCAAATCTTTTAAATCACTTGCTTAGTAGAGGATGTTTTTAACAGTGTGAAATACAATAAATCTGAAGACCTTTTTATTTTTTTCCCTGACAAAATTTTTTCTTTGGAGAGAAACATCCCCCCCCAGACCCCCTGGAAAATACATGTGATTGTTTTAATGTTTCTCTGGTCTTCTCATACGGAAATTTTTAGAAGAAATCAATGGTTGCCTAGGAACAAGTGATCATGATTCAGTTTTAAGCATGTCCTAGCCGAATGGAAGGTGTGCATACCCCAAAATACAGATGATTATCGGGAATTATAAAGAAGTTAGTTTCTTAAAACTGAAAATAATAATGAAAAATAGGAAAATAGATGTTAAAAAAGCCTGTCTGGGCATTGTTTCCGAGGACATTATTATATGTCACAGATGTGCACATCTGCAATTGCCGTAAGAGTGTGTATGTTCACACATGCCGAAAGAGAGATGTAGTGGTCTATAATTACATGTAGAAATAAAAGGCCTAAAGAATCTCAGTTTATTTGTCAGAGACAATAACAAGACTGTTCAGGGTTTGCAAGTTCCTAAGCAGGGAATGATATCTCTGACAGCAGACATCTCTTCAGTTCGAGAGAAGGCAGTGTGAAATCTGGTGTTTAGTGCCGAATGTGGTCCAAGTCAGACTGGATACAAGTTTTTAGCTATAGAATAATTGATCAATAAGGTATGAAATAGAAAGAGAAGGTGGATTATTTAAATTGTAGCTTTAATTAAACCATTAAGCTGTTGGCTTAATGTGGATCATTAGGTGGAAGTTTTTGGTCTCCTTTGGATAAAAGATTAGACGAGAAGCTCCATTGTCTTTTTTGTACATATCTTTCTTTCAATTACTGCCAGTCAAAATTCTTATTTTTAGCAGTGAGTTACAAGACACAAGTATGAATATGAACGAAAATTTGAAGGTGGAAAAGGCATGGAACTTGAATATTTGAGTGTTTGATATTTTGGGGTACATAAATTCAAAATCGATGCATAACTTAGCAGCAGGTGTTTAACAGGCAAAAGGATTGCAGTCTGCTCCTGAAAGACACTGAAGGTTGCAGCTGACACTAAGCAAATGAATTGTGTTCAGCCTCTTCCAGGGTTGGAGCTAGTCCTAAGGGAAGGGGACAAAAAGCCCATGTTTCTTCCGTATGAAATCTTTGTTAATATACTGGTGTCTCAGCAGACAGCTGTCCAAAAGTGCAGACTGGTTATACAAGAAATTTATACAGACTTTTTTAATGTTGATGTATTTTTAACCGTGTGGTGTATGTGGGTGTGCTTCTTACAAAAATACATGATCAAATAAATATTTATGTACTTTCCTTCTCAGCAGAGTTTTAGATTTTAGTCCTCAGATGATAAAACTTTGCATTCTAGCTTTCTCTTTACATAAAGAAGTAGTGATGAAAACTTCCAAAGGATAGTTTAAACCAGAAGGCAAATACTTTATCAAGCTGGATTTTTGTGTTGAGCATTGGGATATCTCAAATGCTGATATGCACCACAGGATATTTTTATTTGAGAAATAACTTTCTAGTTTCTTCTTTGTACATTCCCTATTCTAGAGAATCTAGAACTTATGCACAAGCCTATTGTTGAATCAGTTGCTAAAAAGAAATAGCATTTTTTTTACAGTTTTCCTCCTCAAAAGCTCTTGCCAACAGTGGAATATGTTTGACTTTGGGGGTGTTGTGTGCATTCAATTTATTTAACCGAAGAAGCTTAGGAAGATTTACTTACCATGGAACTTCTTTCTTCCTATTTTGGTTGTTGGAAAGCTGTGCCAAATCAGCCCTCCATCCTTGGAAGCTGACAGAGTCACCCCGGATGTGCAGAACTACCAGGGGCCAACTTTCTCAGTGTAGGGTCTCACCTGGGAGATGAGGAGAACAGGGATCTGCGTTTTATTATGATCATGGGGTGCCACTAGCACATATTATTATACTCGGGAAGAGAACGCTGCCTTTTCTGGGGTGATGAATTCTCATCCCTGTAATCAGGATCATAAAATCTTTTATAGTGCTCCAATCCTCCTCACTGCCTTTGGAGGGGGAGACGGTGTCAAAGGATGGCTGTGACAGGAGAAAAAAAAAAAAAGGCATGTTATAGCACTGGGCTAAAAGTTACAGAAATCTGTGAAATTCCTAGTGCTTGGTCAACAGCCACTTGTGGACAGTGCTTTCTTAATAATAACCACAGATGCTAGTATGGAAGATCATTGTGTGAAGTGTTTATTTGAGTGGATGTTGTTACTGGCCAAGCGTTTGTTTAAAATAAACATAAAACTGACTAATTCCTACTGGGGAGTGACTAATTTTTTTTTTCAGATATGCACCATAACAATGTTAAATCAAACATGAAAAGCAACAGTTTTTTCCTCACCAAATTTAGGCTTCAGACTACAGTCCTGTTTAAAGTGTTTTATAGTAATTTGATTAAAGCTCGACTATTCAAACATTTATTGTTAGGATGGCGGCTCCTTGGATCAAGTACTGAAAAAGGCTGGAAGAATTCCAGAGCAGATACTGGGCAAAGTTAGCATTGCGGTAAGCGTGTTCGTCGCTCTCGGTGGGGGTGGTGGGTACATTTGTGTCCCAGGGTGGTAGTGCCAGATGCAGGAGGCGGCAGCTTCAGGTCTGAAGGGTGTGGGAGAGAGAAGCACTACCAGATTTTTGAGTGCGTTACTTGCTTTTAACAAGCAGTCTTTGTACATGTCATTTGGTAGCTCGGAGCATTGGAATGAGTAATGCATGCTATTGTGTTTGCTTTGATTTTCTGCATTTGTATCAGCTGCTGCTTCTGGATAAGAACAGAATAAACATTACATTAAAAAATTTTACATGTTACATTTTCATATCTATTGTGCAACAAAATCTGTATGCAAAACTTCCAGTAAGGGGTTGGTTGACTGTTTCTCTAGTCTGAGCTGTAGGTACAAATTAAAACAAAATACTAATTTGCAGTGATTACATTTTGGGATTTCTGTGATGTTGGATTCACTTAGAATTCTTGTACAGACAAAGTATGCAATTATCTTTTGCTTCATAAATTAAAATTTCTTTTATTTGCCTTTAGGTAATAAAAGGACTCACGTATCTGAGAGAAAAGCATAAAATAATGCACAGAGGTGAGATAAAACTTTACATTGTAACTTTTCTTGGGTATAATTTTTATTCAAATTAAGATACGTGCTTTTTCTACGATTGGTTCTTTATGGTTCAATGTGACTTCAGTTCAGAGGGTTTTTCTTGGGTAGTGTAAGGCAAACTTATTTTTTTTATCCGAATCTTTTACTATGGCTATTGTGTATCTTCAGCTTCAGCAGTTTGTCTGGGTTTATAATCCATGCTTAAACCTGGTATGCTTATATGATGTGTGCACACAGAATATCTGTCTGTGTTGGAAACTGCTTGCTGCCAGAGTGACTTGGCTGGCTGGGAGCACGTGATAGAGCCGGGAATCTGACTTGAGACCAAAAGTACTCCCTTCGAGTGAAGACAGGGATATATGTTGAAGGACCTGAGTGATTCAATTTCTGTTTCGCTTAAACACCAAATAAGCCTTCCTGCATTTTCTGGGAAGAGAAGACTACTTTTTTTAACACACAAAAGTATGTTGTAAAATTCTAGGTGAACACAGGCAGATACAGAAGCAGAGGCTGCGGTCTTGGACAGCACTATGCACTGAAGAAGCTCTCGTACTTCTGCCCGCAGCAGTGGCACTTGGGCCAAGTTAACCATTGCTTGGTGTAACTGCAGTGAAGATGTACCCCGTCTAGTATAGTTGTGGGCAGTATCTTTCTTAGAAGCGTCAGCACTTGTAATGAGGTGATGTGTATGAAGGTGTGGTTTCCGTTCCTGTGCTCAGTTCAGAGAGGAAGAAGCAGAAGACAGTGAAGATACCTATGAATGGGGTTTTGTAATGATGTAACTAAAAATCTGAAGAGAACTGTATTAAAAAACATTGTCCCACTGGATCTGTTTCTTCATTGCAACTGCTAGTCTTCTGATAGTAACAAATCTATCAAGTGTAACAACAAAGTCTTTGGAGAGATTCACTATGAAAACCTCTGACCTAAAATTCATTGGACAGTTGAACACTCATTATTGCTATTAAAACTTTTAAAAGAAAGTTACTATTTCTACCAGCTCTTACATTCACATGCTATTTATAGACATTTATCATGCAGAATTGCATCTTTTTGTACTTAAACCATTTTGAAAACACGGTGAAGCTATGTAAAATAAGAGTGTTGCTTCTGTATTCCTGGGGTCTTTCGTTACTTTAAAATACATGCACTGCCTTATTTTCAGCTTATAGTTGCCCTTTTTAAAATCCAACTCTGTCATTAATCCTTTTTATGTTCCATTAAACAAAAATGATACTTGATATGGTAAAGTAATTCCATTTTTCCTGATGTGAGTGTAGATTGAAGACTGGGCATGCAGCACTTCATGTTTTTGTTTGAATGTCACTAATCATTGCAGTGGTCATGCAATACGTGTAAACCGTGTCAGCTGTTCAGTGAGTTTTGTACTGTGTGAGATGAGTCTTCAGATTATAAAAATATCTACATCAGACACTAATATGTGTCTAGTTTACATTTGTTGGCCAGACCACAAAGAGTAGTTAGCAATCGTAGTTTATACAGTCTGCTGTGGGATCACCTTACACACAAAGTAGACAGTGTTTATTACACATTTCCCTTTCTTTTTTTTTTCCAAACGATCAAATGTAGCTGTCTTCTGGAGAAAGGAGTCTGGAGGCAGACTCTGTGAAGATTTCTGATGGTAGTTGCGAAGTCATTTGTCTCTGTTCAGAGCATAAGGCAGACTCTGGGAAGAGATCATCTTATTTTAGGCCATACTGGAGGAGTGACTCTTGTGTCCTGTAGTTCTCACTTCAGCTGCAGCAGTGGTTTGTTACCATATTGGTTGCTTCGGTTTTGTTCTGTTGTTCTTGCTCACCTGGCTGCTGAGACAACTTTTTTTTTCCCGTTTTACAGTCTGTAAATCTGATAAATCCAAAATGAAGCCCTCCTGATTTTGTTGAAGTGCAGCTTAACCTCACAGTATTGGCTACATCAGAGATTACGCTTTAAGTGCATGAACCAGCAAAAGTTCCTCTTTTACATTGCTTCTGGTGTTACTGGATTGAATATGCCCATTCCATGTACAAATTGAGATTTTATTTTATTTTTTTCAGCTCAGTGTTCATGCTGTGTGCTCTGACAACATCAGGAATACACGACCCTGTACACTTTTTTGCAGATACTTTCACTGAAATGTGTGATGTCTGATAAAGTGGGACCTCAGATGACATTTTGCAAGTTGATCGTGGCTAGTGCTAGCAGCTGAAAGGAAGACCAGTGAGAAAAACGTGTCTGTCTCTTGACACATAGAATCATTTAGGTTGGAAAAGACCTTTAAGATCATCAAACCTTAAACCGAACACTGCCAGGTCCACCACTAAGCCATGTCCCTAAGCACCACATCTACACATCTTTTAAATACTTCCAGGGATGGTGACTTAATATGGAGCTAAACTTGCTCATCTCTTGACGTATGGAGCCAAACTTTCTGGTTCCTGTCTCTGATACTGTCCACCAGTCTGTCTGTTTTACAGGTTGCCCTTTGTGCATTATTTGTAGATGCCCATATGTACGTTGGACCTCGTGTGTAAGCTGGCACGCTGGACTGAGCTGTTACAGCTTATCTTAGTTGAGGAGGGCCCCAGCTCAGCTTCCTCCATGTCAGACTTACGATGTTGTCCTGCAGTGAGAAGCTGTCTTCTGGAGGCTGACTGATGCTCGACTGTATTCTGGCCGTACTATTAAATGGTGCTTTGTCATTAAGGAGGGACTGACATGTGGAAAGAATGTAATACATGACAAGTATGTAGAGCGAAATGGTGTCGGTAGGGTTTAGTGTTTGTCAGAACATGCTTAGGTAAGGCACATCTGAATGTGAAACGTGGCTTCAAATGCAAGAATACCATTGTGAATGTATTGACTTCTCTGCTATTAGACATATTAGATGCTTGGCTTTTTTGTAATGAAAAAAAAAGAAAAAAGCTTCTTACATCATAATATTACTTTCTTAAGCTTTTAAAATTGCTTATGTGTTAAAAGCTCATGGAGTCATATGGTCCTGGGTGAAGGATGCTACCTAGTGAAGCCAAAATGAATCTGGGTCTGTAGTACAAGAACAGCAGTATGTTATCCTGGGGAAACCCTTGTAGGGCAGGTGAAGCTTTTTCTGGCGAAGTTACACTTTTCCAGGCTTCCTCTTTCTTGAATCCCAGCTGAAATAAATAGTAGTAGTAAAAGCACATTTCTCCTGGTATAATTTCTCCCAGTCAGCACTATTTTGGTGGCACAGCTGTAATAAATAGAAAATAAACCACAAAAATCTCTATAGCCCCTATAGTTTGCCCTCAGTGATGATGTAGCACTGCACTGACATAGCATGACCAGTATCTGATGTGTACTGTTTGTTCTCACTCGTCCTGTTCCTGGGGAAAAATGTGTGCAGCTGATGGGCTTAGTTGAGTAAGTTTTTCTGGTTTTGTGTTGTAGTGAGAGTGGGAGACTTAAAAATGAAGAGATAAAAAGATGAAGGGACTAAACATGAGTACATAGCAGCATAAGGCCAAAAAAAATGGTTCTTAAATCTAAAGAGAGCAAGGCTTGTGACAACTTATTTTCAGGGAGGATTTTATTCCATTACTGTGTTTATTACTTGTGTGTGACACTCTAATATCAACAACAGTTTGTAATATTGACCTGGCTGCTGAGATTACCAGGAAAAGTAGAAGTATAATGCTATAAAATATATATATATCGTCTAACAGTAAGATGCAAAATGTGAACTTACATCTTTTTATGTAAAAACAGCTCTATTGCCTATCCAACAAATACACAGACCATTCTCAATATTTTTTTTGTTAATGCAGTGTCAGGCTACGAAGTAAGACTGAAGGCAGGGAGGAATCTGTAAACTTCTTCTCCTTCTCCTTTTGAAACTCGTAGGCATCCAGCTTGGTTTTTTTAGTTTATTGATTCATTTTACCCATTAATGTGTATTTTATAAATCAAGCGGTTTGTCACTGGTTTGGTTGCACTGTATATAAATTTTGGGAGGAAAAAAATCTGTTCAAACCAAGTTGTCAGGAGTTGAGGTGGTGCTTTATTTGTCTAGCTGTTGGTGTTCTAATGAGCTGTTCCATAAACCAAGTGCATACAGAAGAATTTAAGACGACTTATTTTTCGTGGGTTGTACAACCTGATCAAAGTACTATTTTTTAAGACAGGAGATTGAGTACTTGCTTTGAGTGGAGTGTGGCGAAGGCCTGTGTGTTGGTGTAGTTGGTGGCAGTTGAGGATGCTTAGTGCGACTGAGATTTCAGCGTTATTGTGGGGCAGTAAAAGAAAGGACTCGCAACATCACCACAGGGCAGTAATTCACAGGAGTGTCTTCCAGGGTAGAGATTGTGTAAGGTGTTAAATTTTTCCATAATGATCCGCAGAAGCTAGCACGCAGCTCTCTGAATGCCAGAGTCTGCTGTTGGACAAAGAATAGTGCTGACCTGAAAGAAAAGAATTAAAGATAAAGCAGCAGAACTTGTCAGTGACGTGTTTGCTTGGATTGATCGAGAAGCAATGGCAGTCATAAAGGACCCCAAAAACTCAAATGGGGTGTGGTAGCTGCTCAACATCAGGCTCAGCTTAAACTGCTTCCATGCACAGATGTATCCTGGGTTAACTGTGACCTCTGGGGGAAAGTATTTGCTTGTTGTTACAGACACCTCAAAGAAGTAGTCATTAGGGCTTATTAAGGAAAGAATGGAAAACACAGCCTTTTTATAGACTGTTACCTCATCTGGAGTGCCATGCTTTGTTTTGGTGCTCTCTGAAAAGACGTCAGAGAAACTGTAAAACTTCTGAAAGACAAACTGATAGGATGCGAAGCAGGCACAGAAAAGAAAGGGACAAGAAGTGTGAGTCTGGTAGGCATTTTTAGAATATCTTCTATTAAATAAAGATATTTGTAATGGGGAGCGGTATAGAAAATGCTACTTCTGTGGTCCTTTTTTCCTTTGTGGTTAATACCAGAAGGCACTAAATGACAAGGAAAGAAATGTCCTGTAACTAATTACAAAGTATATTGCTGCAGTTTAAGACAACACAAACATTTTTTTTTGCTGTGTTTTATCTCTGGATGAATAAAAATCCTAGAAGTTAATAAGAACATGAATTTTAGTTCTTTTCAAGCACAGTCTGGAGTGTAATTCTCGCTGGAAAAGTCTCCTCTTGCATAGGAGGTGCTTTGTAAGATTTCTGAACCCCAGCTGCAGGCAGCAGCTCCAGAGTGGGAGGTGCCGTGCAGCAGGGATGCTGTCACTGATCTGTTCCAGTCTGTAAGTTCCCAGAGTATTCTCGTAAGATCCTGCCTTGGGAAGTTGATATTGAGTGGAAGATACTGATAATGCGCTGCCAGACGAGTACGTTCTCACGTGTTTGGCTTCTCAGTAACTTCTGTACAAAAGAAATTCTTGCCTGATGTTGTGATGATAATGGCCAGGGCCACCTTTCCTTCAGAGTGAGCTGTGTTTGTGCCTGTGGGGAAGAGCAGGGCTCGGGCAGAGGAGACATACCTCTCGCAGAGACTGCAAGACGTCCTGTAAATCCTGGAAACTTCTTTGTATTAACGAGCTCCCTTTCCAGCGTCATGTATCCATCCCTCTGGACCGGCTGAGGACTGCTATAGAATTGCACAGCTCTGTTTCTGGGTTGTCTGGGATGAGATGCGAAATGTCCTTTCATTTTCTTTAAAACTTAAATACTTCACTTACGTAGCACGCTTGGTCTTCCTTTCTATATTTGCCTCTTTCTTGCAAGTTACAGCATACATTTTGAAGGATGCCTTGGCGTTCCTGTTCCATTTGGCAACACAAATCTCTGGTTTCCAGAGAAACTGCTTAAGTGCTCAGATACTCTCGAGTTAAAATAGCATAGCGTGCTACATTTAGAGGGGTGGAAAGACAGCAGCGTTCCAAACATCACACTCTGATCACACTGGGCGCTTCGCGAGGAAGGTGGAAACGCCCAGGGAAAGGCAAGCTTTATATAAAACTCCAGTGAGGAGTCATGATTTGCTGTGCTATTGTAAGAAAGGTAGAGTGTAGGATTATCAGCTAGAGAAACACTGAAGATAAAAGTTAAGTCTTCAAAAGACCAGGTGAATTCTAAAGCATGTAAGATGCTTATAAAGAGAATGTTGTTTGGTTCACCAACAGTGGAATGCTAATGTTATTTTTTGCCACTTAATTATGAGCATGAAGTATTCATGAGCTGTAGAGATAAGCGAGGATTTATGTCTTTGTTCTGATTTGAACTAGTAGATGTGCATAGATAGCAGTACAAATTGAAAGGCCATCTATTTAATTTGTTCAGGCTCTGCAGTGCTTCCAGTGCATTTTGCAAATGTTTTTTCCACCTTGCTTTTACACAGCACGTTAGGCGCAGATTCCTGCATAGCTGGGAATCTCTCATTTCCGCTGCCTGTTTCACTGCACCAGCATCTGCTTGTTTTTTGGGTTTGTTTGTTTTTTTTCTGCTGGAATTTTAAACTGATAGGACAAGCTCCTAGACTGGATTCTTCCTTTTCGTTGTGAAGTGTACTTGTGGTGAGGTCTCTACAAGTAGTCAAAACTTGCAAGGGAAGTAGCACTTGCAGAAGGTTCAGCCGTCTGCCCAGAAAGCCTCTAAAACCTCTTTACTGAAGCCCTGCTCTGAGTTAACCAGTGCAGAACATTCTGTTGCCTGCCTGGTAAACAGCTCCACTAACTGCCCAGTACCTCTGCTGCTCTTAGAGCAGGAAAATCAGTTCAGGAGAGCAATGTTTCTAAGCCAGTTACTTTCCTAGGGATGGGGAATTAAAAGTAATACACACAAAATACATGCTCCTATTCTTTCCCCTCCGTAAGGAAGACGACTGTACCTGGCAGAAGCAGCTGGGATTGTCTCTGCAGCAGGAGTAGGGTATACACAGGCGTGACTTCCTCCGTGTGGAGACCAGGGAGTAGTTTGTGCTGGATTACTGGGTGGATTTTCTGTAGGCTGATACTTGCTCCAAGCAAAGTGGACCAGCTGTAGGCTCGCTGTCCTCTGGCTGAGCCTGGAAGAACTTGTGTATACACAAATCCTCACCAAACAGTGTTTGCAGTGTGCCTGGACAGGTTCAGTGACCTGGAAAGGTGATGGCAGGAACTGGAAAATGTAGCCACAATTTCCCAAAGTAGATGACTCTATTCAGGCTTTGTTTTGTTGCTTACAAGGGGCTGGGGGGAGAAACAGCTAAAATACAATTTTTTGTTTTCATTTCCAATCTCCATGGGTCTGGTTCGGTGAGGCATACCCTTCTGTGTGAAGATTTTGTCCAGTGATGAGGAGTCACGTTAGTATCGTCTTTCTAGTGACATCCAGTTGAAATCAAAAGCGAAGGTCAGTCCCTCAGTCGCTGAAACGAAAGCTACCTGGAATGTAGTTGTGCTTAAAAGTGAAAAGCAGATGAGGATATCCTGTAGACTAAAGACTTCTGGATCTGCTCTTGAATAGCAGCATTTAAAGTGAAATTCTGATAGGTTGAGCTCATCTCTTTCTTCAGAACCAATTTATAGTACTCTTTTCTGTAGCAGTACTTTGCAAATGTGAGCTGTTGATTACTTATCTCAATAATGCGTTTGTAATGACCAGCTGAGCAGCAAGATATATCTAAAAAACCCCCACTTCTTACAGCTATGAAAGAAATACTGAACAATTGTTCTCTCTACCTTTGCATTCACAAATAGCTGTTATTAGTTGCTTAGCTACCAGTGACCCTTATTAAATTTCCATTTAGAAAAAGTGATGCATTCAAAATCAGAAGGGGGTTCAATCACAGGAAAACAATCTCAAAAGTATTTTAAATGCAGCGTTTTAATAATGGGATAATTATTTTTCAGAGCTTGCTTTTTAAAAAAAAAAAAAAACCACAACAAAACCCACACAAAACCAAGACCCCCTCCATCCCCCCCTCCCCAAAGCCCCAAACAAAACCCAGAACAGCAAGAACACACTCCAAGAGCTGTTTTGCAATGATTTGTGCTTATGTACGTATGAAGGCTGAGTTAGGGATGATGGGGTGGCTGCTGTAGTTCATTGACCTTTTGTAAAATAAATATGTAGGGCCTCTTTATTGATTATTTCTAGGCAAAAGAACATCATTAAAGAGGAATTCTGCTGACACACACTTTCAAATTTATCTCAAATGTTAGTCATTGCAAGGAAGATGTAGATGCCCAAACTTAATATTTGAAAGCCAAGAAACAGGGTGAAATGGAAACTTAAAACTAACAGCCTTTTTGCACTTGTAGTTTAAAAAATTTCTTTTCGTGTATCTGTATTTAAATAGAGAGCCTGTGAAGTGGGCCTGGGTAGGGAACCAAGTCTCTGCTCTGAGTATTCCCAGAGAAGGGGTGGAATTGTGTCATAGTTAAGAGGGAAGTGAAGGGAGACACATGGTAATTCTCACCTTTCATGTTACTTTCATTGCCAGAACTCCCATTTTATCTACTATAAATATAAACCATCCATTCATTTCTTTTCCAGATGTTAAACCATCTAACATTTTGGTCAACTCTAGAGGTGAAATCAAGCTTTGTGATTTTGGTGTCAGTGGACAACTGATAGATTCTATGGCAAACTCGTTTGTCGGCACACGCTCCTACATGTCTGTAAGTACAGATTTTATAGCTTTGAGTTTACTACACGTTATGGTAGGGTTGTCACAATTCCAGTAATCAAACAAGAAACCAGCTATTGCCATTGGTACTGCTGTTCTGAGTTCAGTGCTTCCTGCATTCCAGGAATATCCCAGTATCATCTCAGGTTGGGGGAGGGGGGGAAGGAACTGTTGCAAGAAAAGCCAAGCAACTGGGAATATTTTACAACACTACAAAAACCAAGCAATCGTGTCTACATTGCAGAATCCAGTCAGTTAATGCATTGGAGTTCTGTATACATGTGTCTCCAGAAAAGCCCGGTATTTATAGTTTATTTTCCTTAAGTGTGGTTCTCTTTCCACTCCAGCATTTTGCTACGGTCACGTAGGCAAGCTGCTGCCTCGCTAGTGATTCTCTTGTGACTGCTCCTGGGAACCTGCCATGGCTGCAGCAAAAAGAGAAAGCAAGGGAGTGGCGAGTGTGGGCAAGGCCACAGCAGCTCATCTGAGGCTTATTTACAGTGGGTTTTATTCCTGTAGATGAGGAATGCCTTGAAACTTGCTCTTCAGAGGAACTCTGCATTATATGAAAATCAGTTAAGGGAAAAAACAGATCTCTTTATTCTAATGCACTCACCTTGTTCGGTGTACAAGCAATTAACTCATACAATCAGAGTGTTCAGAGATTCTGCTGTAGGACTGAAACTGTGTGGGCTTAAAGGAAAAAAGCAAAATAATGCTGCTTCTGCTCAGCATGGGACCTGCGTTTCGGCATCAAAGACAGTAGTATCATTTTTTGTCACTTAATACTGATAACATACTTGAAATGTAACTGTGACTTTCATTCTCACATACATCTAGGGGGTGTTGCTAACAAGCAAAATTATATCACAACTCCATCTCTTCTGGACCCTTGACATAGTTACTACTGGCTTTCCCTTTTCTTCTAGTAGAAGGAACGAGAGCTAAGTGCTGTCTGCCTTCAGTTTTCTTCCATTTATTGTTTGTACAGACTGAGCTCTCTGTCGCCATATGCCACAGACCAGGCCGTGGTGCTGATTTGATTTATTCCATTTGGTAGCGTCTGAAGTACCTTTTCTTGCCGTGTCTCCCTTAGCATACTTTTTCAGATAGCAGCTAGAGAATTGTTACGTGCCAAACAACATCCTGCTCTACCAGGTGAAGCTGTGCACTATGAACGATGCTAAACTGGAACGTATCTTCTAGAGTTCGATTATTTTTGTCTAACTAGTACTGTGTGTGTTTCCTGCTTTTTCTCACCCACTTGCTTCTTCATTTACATTTACATTTTATGAAAATCTACTGTGTATCTCTGGTTTTGGGCATCTTTGTCCGTTGTCCAGCAATTGTGTAGTTTATCCAAACGACTTTGGAACTAGCTGAGGCGGGACACTGGAGAAAGCTGCGATATAATCGCAGTAAATGTTACAAAACCAACTGAACCAAACTATCACCCATTACAGCAGAGCAAGGAGACTTTGCAGTAATACTGCATTCTTACATTCTGTGAGAATAAGTTTCAAATTACATATCATTTTTTCCAAAACATGTATATAGTCAGGCAAGAATCTGTGCCATTTTGGTAAAACGTGAGCTTGATTTTTAAAAAAAGAACAGAAAAGCAAAGTGAACATTTTCTTTGAGAAGTCTTTGTAAAACTGGGTGATGTAGATTGATGTATTAAAAATTGCAGAAACCATATTCAGCACTTCACATAGCACTGATAAAGCAAGTGCAAAAACGAAGCAAAAGGAGTTTGTTAAGGATTAGTCTCATGTTTTAGTGCTTTAGGCAAAAGCAGGAGATGGGTATGCTGAGCAAAACTGAGGATCTTTGGAGCAATGTGACTGGAAGATCCAGATACGGTTTTAATCATGATTCAACTGACCAAAATAAAGTCCCATACCTAAATAGTTCTCCAGTGTTCGAGTCTCCTAAAGACAATGCAAAGTATATTTTTAGTTGATTTTTACCTGCCTACATTTTTGTAATATTTACATTAGTGTGTGCATATAATCTGCATATAGCATAAGAAGCTGTGTTTGCCCCTTTCTAGTTTGTTTTTCCTGAGGGAAAACTTCAGCCTGTTGCATTGTTGTTTGTCAGGCCATAACGTGTGAGTGGTTAAGCTGGCGGAACACATCTGCCCTCTTATCTTGTAGATATTTTTCAATCATTATACCTCCAGGAAGGGTCTGTTTCCTGCATAATACTTTAGCATTCAATTTGTGTCTTACGTTTTATTATCATTTCAATTATTATAGAGCTCAACAGGTTATTTAGAAATTCTTTGAATATGGATCTAAAACTGCAGTATGCATGTGTATAATAGTTGTATAAATGCATTTCTGCTATAGGGAGCAGTCAGAATGGTATCAGCTGGGAAGAGTCACAAGCCACAAGGTTATTGCTAGAGCACCAGGTTGCTTTTGGACCCATATAGAATCCATAAAGTCACCTTCCCTCTCCCTCCCGAAGCAGAAACCCAAGAACAGCTTCTTGGGGAAACGAGGTGGATCTGCAGTTGCCTGTACTAGTTTTGCTTTCTTGTTCTTTAATTATCCCAGCATTGTTAATAGTTGTAACACTTAGATATTATGCTAAAGAATTAAGCCAGCAACATAACAGCATCACTTTTAAGAAGTCTCAAAGTTATTTGCAGTGGTGGTATGCAGTGGTTGTGGAACTTTTGGAACTCTGGATGAGGTCTTTAAAGAAAAAGATCACCAAGTCACTCACTGGAATGTGTCATCCTAATAAGATGGGGTTTCATCCTTTCATCCTTCATTTTATCCAGGCTACTGCAGAATGCTTTTTTTTTTTTCCTTTCTTGTTACAATACTGTCTCCCCCTCCCTTTTTTTTTTTTTTTTTGTAGCCAGAAAGATTACAGGGAACTCATTATTCAGTGCAGTCAGATATATGGAGTATGGGATTGTCACTGGTGGAAATGGCTATTGGCAGATACCCGATTCCTCCTCCTGACTCCAAGGAGCTTGAATTAATGTTTGGCTGCCCAGTAGAGGGAGATTCGCCAGTCACTGAGACCTCACCCAGGCAAAGAACACCAGGTCGACCAATGAGCTGTAAGTTACAATCATCTGTTAAATTCTTTTCTAATACCCTGCTGTATTGGCTTAAAGGTCTTGCTTACCTGATACTGATCTGCATAGTGTGGCTTCAGACTTTCAAAAAATCAGGATTATACTGGGCACCTGGCTCAGACTCCGTATGAGGAGGTGTCTGAGTTTGAGAGTCAAGGACCAGAGATCCTGTTGTTAATTGAGCTGTTCATGAGCACCATTAAGGTCCCATTCTGTGATATGGCTCATCTCTAAGAGGCAGTGCTGATCAAAGTACAGTAGGATGATTCCCAGTGAAGTTAATGGTTGGGATCAGACTGGAATACAGTGTCTCCTTGCATGAAAGTGTTACCCTGTTGCTGTTCCACTTCTTTTCCCTATGAATCCACTGGATGCCATGTAAGAATAGAGTGGATGACTGTTAGCTTCTTAAAACACCCCTGCCACGGGAGGAGAGTAACGCTGTATTCTTCCACTTCTACAATTTCTTCTTAGCCTATGGACCAGACAGCAGACCCCCAATGGCGATCTTTGAACTTCTTGATTACATCGTCAATGAGGTAATCAGCTGTTTGCACTTGTATTAATACTACTGTAAATTTTAAAGCATCCCAAATTGGAAGGGGTGTGGGTTAGTGTTGGGGTAAGCCAGGTCTTTGGATCTTTTATTACTGCAGTATGAGACACATTGTTATGTGTTGGTTATTCCCAGGAAAGTTTTAGTTCATTTCTCTGCACCATTTAAGTAGGTTTATGGGTTTTCTAGCCTGGATCATGCAACCTGTTGGGACAGTTAATAGCAACAGTACAATTGAGCATATACAGAACTGTTTATGTAATTTGTTTTATGAACAATCTCATTTATAATACTGTATCTTTCAAATAGCTACGCTACAAGGCTAGTTAAGAGAGATGGGTATTTTAGAATTGATGGTCTGTTTCCAGTGTTTTCACAAGTGCTACTGAAACTCACAGGACTCCGCTGCTTGTGTCCTTCCAAACAACAAAAAAAGTATGCTTGTGTTAGCTGTTGTTTGTAGCAGCTGGATACATAATTGTTCCAGGTGAATGAGTTATAAAAAAGTGTCTGACACACCTGTTTAAAAAGGACAGTTGGTGTCCAGGTCCCTGCGAAGACTGGTAGTGCTGATGCTGCTGTACATGCACTGATAAACTGCGGCTGTTCCGCGGCTGCATGTGCAGTTCTCCTCTCGTTACAAACCTATTTTGCATATTATGTAACACTTTAATATGACACAGCACTAACTCTTGAAATAGAGTTAGTGTTCCATTACTTAAGGTGCTGTGCTCCTGCTCTTATGGCATCCCCGAGGAGGTCAGTTTAAGATGAAAAGCTGCAGTAGTTGAGAATTTGGCAAGATTATCTTCCGCTGCCCCTGCAAGGCGCAGGCAATCTTCAGCATGACCTGCTACACCCAGCACAGTCCATGAGTAACTGATGCAGGCCCCGTCTCAGCCCTGTACCTACACGTAACCCAAGCGTAAGTGCTTGCAAGACGCATGGCGTAAGAATGAAAACTTAACTGTGGTCCTGTAGAAAATGTCATGGAGAGCAAGACAATAAAACTCAGGTTTATATAGTACCTCTTCATCAGAATTCCTTTTGAATTCAGAATCTGAACAAACTCGTTCTCTGGGACAGAATGTTTAGGTCAAAAGGATTATGGCACTAATGATGTGCGGGGCATCTTCCCTTTCCCAAACTGGAGATTAGTGGTAAGGAGAATAACACATTGCTAATTACTGCCAGCTGCTCTGAGCCTCCTTTAATGACAGCTCAGGGCTGTGTTAACCCCTTTCAGGTGTGTGTAAAGAGGAGGAGAAAAAAAAACAAACCCAAACAACAAGCACCCCACACCATAGAAACTGTCTCTGGTCTGATTTGTTACTGAAACACCTACAATCCAGCAGCTGTGAGAGTAATAACCAAAATTAGTCAGTAATAAACTCGGCATCTTTACTTTAGTAAATCACATGACAGCACATCTCTTATTCATACGCATGGAAGCTGAAGTCTGCCTGACGCTTGTTCTGGAGCTCAGCTTTGAAGGAAGGCCTGGGTGGTGCTAGGGCTGCATTACGTGGCCTGACAGCTTTACCCAGATAGAGGACGTGTAACTGGTAGGTCTCTGGGTAGGCTGTGCCTCATCAGGTGTTAGTTATGCTGAATGACTGCTGATTTTTATTTACTTATTTATTTTTAGCCGCCTCCAAAACTGCCCAATGGTGTCTTTGGTTCTGAATTTCAAGATTTTGTTAACAAATGGTGAGTATTTTCTGTATGGCTAAGTTGCAAAGGGATGCGTTTGAGATCAGTCCTGCTGTCTTACGTAATATATATTATATATATTGCCAATAACTTGGCAGCCAGAGTCCCTACTTGTAGCTCATGGCAAATGTAAAGTAATTTCAATTGGCATAGTCTGCTTTCTCCAACTGTTGGTGTGCCTGAAGCTCATTTTACAGGCACCAGCTTGACAGTATATGTATCCCAAGGGATCCCCGAAGCTGAGACAAGTTCGGCTCTCTAAGATATGTGTGCAGCTTAGATGAATATTTCCTCAGCACTGCAGACACTGTAGGACTTACGGCTCTTCATCATAAAGCACGCTTCTGAAGGCGGATTCTGTTGTGGGTGACCTTCCCAGCATTCTGCAGTGACTGTTCCATGTGATGCAGAAGTCTTGTGGGCTACAGATGTTTTTTCTTTCCCAGTTAGTTTGTTTATTTAAAGCTATATGTATGTATTTACTGTTTCCAAAAGGAAGAATAGTAATGCAATGGCCATACTTGATACTGAGCTTGAAAAGCCTTGGGTAGAAGAAACTTGAGGGATGAAGCTGTTCATATGTATGGAGCTTTTGTTTAAATGGGAATTTGATCTCTCCAGTTTGGTTACAGACACCCACTCCTGCCCCCACTGAACAGTACTAGACAAGTCAGGGTTTCACACCTAAAACTCTACCTGTGAAACCTACAGAAAGGAACTGTGTACAGACCCAGGTCTGTGTTTGAGAGGCACTACGTTAGCTAATGCTTTTATCTGGGGTGGTATCTTCCTGGGACCGAAGCAGTGCACCAACACGATAGAACTTGATCTTTATAGTAAAAGATAATAGCGTGTAACTTGTGTAACACTTTCTGTTTTCCTAGCTTAATTAAAAATCCTGCTGAGAGAGCTGATTTGAAGCAGCTGATGGTAAGTGGAAGTTCTTAACTTGAACTAAGAACACTCTTCCGTGCAGGCTGGGTTCCTCAGCTGACCTGAGATCAGCATCAGAGCATATGGCCTAGAGTGTAGTTCATGGCTCTTAACACAAGCAGCTCAAGCAGCTGGAGGGGGGGAAGGGCTGCGTTGCTGATGCAGAGGTCAAGGGGCTGCAGGCTTTCACATGCTCCTGAGTAGGGACTGGCAAGGAGACCAAAACTGGTGGATTTTGGAGTCTGCCATTGGATAATGACAATGAGTATACGACCTAATGCTGTTAAATTACTTAGCAAAAGGCTTGTCTCTTTCTTGGGGTTATTAGTCAATAATAAAGGATAGAGGTTATTACTTTTAGGAGGACGAAAGAACAAAATTCCATATACCTTATGGTATACATTTTTATCATCTGCTGTGGAAA
>Ga0065711_1033891_pt1 | contig 24637 bp, 11 predicted proteins | sample Hoacrofraction12_FD_59098 | JGI IMG/M metagenome (GOLD analysis project Ga0065711, IMG submission 59098) | Hoatzin crop microbial communities from Cojedes, Venezuela - Epithelial fraction 12 v2 (version 2) | ecosystem: Host-associated > Birds > Digestive system > Esophagus > Crop | place...
AAAAAAAAAAAAAAAAAAAAAAAAAAAGAGAAAAGCATTCCTTCTACAGGGTCATCTGTTCTGCATCAGAAATTGCTTTCAGGTTCTCAGAATAATCATAATTAACAATATTCAAATAGGGAGCATCCAAGCAATCAGAACCAGGGATAATGGAGTATGCTGAAAAGTTTTATCTTACAAGGGATCCACCATCAAGGCATAACAGGTCAAAAATGGCAGGTAGCAAACAAAAAGAAAACATTTTACTCTATCACATTCTGTCCTTGGTGCAGTCACAGGAGAATGAAGTATAAACATGGAGAAAGATTCTACTTAAACCAAAACAAAGCACCCATTAAATAGCCTGAACTCCTCCCTTAGAATTTATTTTCTAGAGAGTCAGTTGTCACAAATAAACAGAATTGAGAAACTTTCCTGTTTTCAAACAGAACATTGACTTAGGACCTCTTCACAGGACACAATGCTGCTTGCCAAGTTCACCTGCTAAAATGTCATTTTTCTTTCCAGGAAAAAAAGCCCAAGAAAAATCTCCCCCATGGTTATGATATGTTAATTAACCCATCATTTCTAGAATATAATAGCTTGTCAGGAGAAAAGGCTAAAATTGTGAACTGACTTCAATAAGGTTCTGCATTCCAGAAGATAAGTATCTTTAATCAGCATTTAAGCACCATTAGGTAGCCATATTTGGATGGTCCAAACAGCTTTGATTAGGTTTGACAGCCATCAGGAGTTTACAAAGTGTCTTACACTAATCCCAGTCTTCAAGACATGTTCTGAATAGAGCAGCTAGTAAGCTCTTGAATGCAAAGTCAGCTTAACAGTGATTTTTTTCAAGTGCATCTACAATTACGACTTCAGTGTTGTGTAGGTATGTTTAATCTAGGGTTAAACTACATGAAGGTTTAATTACACTATGACGAGTTTCACTTTACTACGGTTAGATTGCTGCTGTTACCCTTATTGGTGTATTTAAACTATCTGAAGTATGTCTGACTATATTGCACTGGAGTACAGGCAGCAGATCATTGAGATACAGACATACATGATGACCAGGACTTTTCCTACAGCTTTACCATCTTCCAGCACTTCTGGACTAAGGCATAATTAAAGTAAAACTCAATTAATTTATAATTACCCAGCAATAATGATTATGTTTTCTTTTTCTCTGAACATCTGTCACAAAATGTTTTCATCTTCACTAAACATTATTCAAACACCTGCTTCTCTGAGCTGTGATGCTGTGAGGAATCATTCTCTAACAGAGATTTAATATGTGCTGAAATGGGAATGAGTATCTGTGCCTTTAATTAACAAGAAAAAATGTAATAATACAAAAAAAACAGCTAACACCTCTTCAAAGCTGAAACGTAAATGTAAATTCTCTTTCAAATTAAATGAGATGAGCCACTTGAAGCCATATCAAAATAAGGATAAAGAACAAATGACAAGGTTTTTTATCTGAGAGAAAGTGCTCTGTCATTAACCTTCAGGTTTCAGAATTCTTCCTCTTCTTTTTTTTCATTGACATGTTCCATTTTGTGTAAAATCAGGATACAAATATATCAGAATAGTTTAAATGCTTTCTGCTTTTTTGACCATTATTTGAGATGTGCGACTGTCATTTCTTTGGACTGAAAATAGATTAAATGTACATGACTAAACTTAGTATTAATATGTTATTTAATTAAAAACTTATAAAGCTACTAATGTCGATAAATTGTGACACAGTGTGAACTCAAACATGAGTTTCTTATGTTTCACGTTTTAAGGCTTGTATTACACACTGGCAGGTTGGAAGCTGAGAGTTAGTCCTGCCACTGCTCTAATCTAAATCATGTCAGGTGAAAGGTAAACAGATATCACTACCTGATGACATTTTTGTTAGTAACACTTAGGTCAATTAGCATTAGTCTCTGTTCAGAATATATATGCTCAAATTAGGCTCATTTCCCAGATGTTATAGGCTTATCAGTGTCAATTTCTAGAGACCAACATGGTTCCTGAAAATAGAGGAATAAAAGAGAACCACAGTATGCATAAATGATAATGGTTGAATAAATGATACCGAAAAAGTGGTGAATCAATCTGATTATGAGAGAGACTGTAATAAACTCAGTAAATAAATTCACAAGCTGCAATAGATGGTTAATACCCTACCTACAGAAACAGCTCGGGATATACAGAAGTTATACATACTGTATTGCATAAATCACAATCTATTTTAGACATTCTATTCACTAAAAATTTACAGCTTGCTTCAGCCACACTTACTCCCAGTCACCAGAGTGCGACACACACTGCCTTTAAGCTTAAAGGTAGGGATAGTTAAGCGACTGATCCCTCTGTCTCCCTCCTGTTCCTTTATTCCCTTTCTTCACTTAAGTGAGTCTGCTTAACACTAGATTTTTATTGCAGACCTCTTAATAATACATGCAAAAACCCAAGGCCCTCATTAAACATACTGATAGATTTCAGCTACCACTTCAGATCCCATATTGTCTAAGCCTGGTCTTCCATCAAGAGACTATAATTCTAGCATCATGTATGCACAGGCTACTAATAAAACCATATGAAAACAAATATCTGGGATTTCTTTTCTAACCACAAGAATATACGGATCTGTGCTGGATGTGAGGGTGTTATTGTACAACAAAGCAAACTGCTAGCTCAATTGCATTTAGTACATCTCCTCCAAACTGTAATAAATATTAAACTAATGGTTACCTCCAAGCAGTTATATTCTCAGAGATAACTGTCTGAGTCTCACTAACATACCTTGTTTAATCCTGCTGAGCCAGAGAATGAATTCTGCGACTTCTCTCAGCGATACGACTACACTGCAACAATAGCTACAGCTACTATCTAGCTGATACTGATGTAGACTAGATTCTGCAGTAGTGCTAGAATCACTGGAATTACTCTAAGCAACAAGTGAAGCTAAACTTTACATCTAGTCCAAAATCTTTAGATCTGCAGTTCAGGTCTCCTTAGGACTAGCTAGCATCTTTTCTCTTTTAATGAAGAATGAAAAATAATATTGCTTTCCAAAAAATATTGAGCAGGCTCCAAGTTCTGACAAGATCAAAATAAAAAGCTATAGGCATCTTGGAATCAAAAGAATCAGGGCCAAATGGTAACGAACATCCGCCATTTATACTGCCATGTGCACATCTAGAGTGGTCAGCACTGTTTGTGAATACCTAGAAAATAAGGGAACAAATCCTAAATTCAGGGCCTTAAGGTTTCTCATAAAAGCACTCAGTCTACTCTAACAACATTTTCTCAAAATAAAAAGCCTAAAAATAAAATAGACAAAATTATATATATATGTATTCTAGAACACGGATAAATAATCCAAAATCAGCGATGGCTAAAAAAGAAAAATGTCACTATGAATTTGGAACTATCTATTTGGGACAAAGCACTGCTAGCTATTCCTTCTCTTAACCAACACTGTGAGGGAAAGAATCGAAAGAGGACCAGTCTACAATTCTTGCCCTAAACCCTCAAAAACATCAGCCGTAAGAACTATTACAGTCCAAGAGTGTAGTGGCTGATAACAAAAACATCCACGACACAACATACTGAAGAGTAGAATAAATAAGATAACTATTGAGAGAAGAGCAGATACACAACTCTCTCAATATTAAACCCTTAATAATCAAAAAACACATACCCATATGGTAGCTTACATTTTCCAGATGTACTGCTGCTGTGTGTCTTCTGCTGGGGCTGGGCATGCATTCCTGCACCTAAGGTCAGAGAATTGAGATCCTTCAGTTCATAAGTTCACTTCAGCCATTTAGGCACAGCGTAAAGGAAACATTTATGTATTCATTCTTCTCCAATTGTCATTTTCTCCCAAACAATAAACGACTGAGGTAAGCCACCTTTTCCCAGTACTGATGGAAGAAATGACTAGCTAGAAAACATAGCCAGAACAATACTTGTTCAAAATGCTTTGTAAAGGGTCTATAGAGAAGTCTGTGGTATTTTCTTGTGCTTGCCAATGAACAAAGCTGGTGAAAATTCTTGAACGTGCTGGGATTACACTGAGCATTGGTGTCTTTGACCATTTACAGCATTGCACTCTACTGTATATCTAGTTTGAAAATTTCTGGTGCAAACTAGAGAACTTGTCAGTCTCTCAAAAGAGACAAATTTTGAACAGCTTAATTCCAAACCAAGTAAAAATTAGGGCCAATATGACACCTGAAGCTTTGGTTATTATTTAATGGAAACTTTGTAATGATGAAACACATGGAATATGTGCATGTGTACAGGGGGTTCTGATACCAAAACTTTCAAAAGTCTGTTCTAGCTGTTACAGTCTTAAAAAACATACATATCACAAAAAGATGAAGAAAGGCAACCCATGCCTGAAGCACAAGGCAAAGGTAAAGTTTTAGAAAAAAAGGCTCAAAGCTTGCAAAGAAAACTACAGCCATTATCATCAGTAGCTACAAATAAAAAAAAAAAACATAAACAAAATCTTTATTTCTATATATAAGGTTTTTTGTATTTTTTTTTCCTGGTATTCAGATTAACCTTTTATTAAGCATAGCCTGTATAGGTCAGAAATGCATATAAAAGCAATCTTACTATGTACAGTTGAAAAAGGTTACAGTGTGCAACTGATACTTTGTCATCAGTCAAAAAATCACCATTTTTTCCTAGAAAACTGGTAGAGAATTTGAACAACTCTGCAAACTAAGTCTGTCTTGTCTATGTAGAAACTACCAGTATAAAGCACTTTACCTGTTTTTTTGAGAAGTCTCAGAAGCAAGAGAATTGTAAGGAATGTATCCATTGGCAAACCTGACTTTGGAATCAAAAAGGCATCCTCATGAAAACACAGATTCGAACATCTTTGAAAAAAGGCTTGTTTCCTTTCATTTCCTTTCATTGCAGATATGTAGCTAAATGATACCACTGCTGAAAGTAAGGATTGTTTATCTAGGGAATTTCCATTTGTGATTGCAAGCATGCTAGAGATACTTAACTTCAGTATTGACATGATAATCTGATGATGCATGCAGGCATCAGTTCTAGAGCACTAATAATAATGTATACAGAAGGAAAAAGCATTTGGAAACCTGGAAAACTCTTGCTTATTTATGTAGCATACTGTTGCTATATCGTCATATAGAAATACAATTTTGACAAATGTTAGGAACTCTGGAAAAGCATAAAATCTGTAATGTAAACTTAATAGATCCTCAAATAGTAATGATGAGAAAACATGGGTGCAGTGTACTGTTCTGATGCACACTTTGAAAACTGAATCTTCCCTACACAGAAAGTTTGAAGACTCCAGAGCAGAGACTTTTTTCTGAACTCAGTAGAGCCTTTTTATCTAGTAAATTACTCTGTTCTTAAGTTAAGTGATTTGAGTAGTTTCCCCAAAGCAATTTGTCTGGCTGCTGGGTGGGACTCAACTATCCTTTGAATCTGTCTGCAACAGTAAAATGTAGTTTACATTCTTTATTATTCAGTCATTGAGTGTGTGCCATGATAAATAAGTGACAGATCTCAAACGAAAACCATATGGAAACTTGTTGTTAGTCATAGCTAATGCTCTTTAATAAAAACATCCCAGTTAAAATGGACATTGATTTCACAAATTGTTTGTTAGCTCTACTGCTGTGCAGTAAACAGTGATACACTTTGCCTATCCTGTAACTGAAATGAAAACGATTAATTAACATGACATGTCAACATGTTGCCTTATGCGTAGACAGCTGTTCCTACTCTTTGCAGATGGATATACTTAAAAGTTCTATCGTTCTATCATTCGTGTTAGATAGCACCCACTAGTGGTTATCTGAAAGCCTCAAGATGCAAAAATATTAAATGCTATAACAGAACATCAAGATAATTTTGTATTAAGATTAAAAATGTCTTGACATAAAATTTCATATAGTTGTTCTCATAGGCAGTCTGTACATTGCAGAGTCTGTCCAGTTCAGCAGACATCAATTAATGCTGATTCCTCACAGGTAAGCAGCAACTTAGATGAGCTAGTCAAACCAACAGGTGAAAGCCAGGGGAAAAAAAATATTATCCTCTGTATTTCTTACTCTGGCATTCGGAGTAATGTTTCATGTAATTCTACTTCTAGGAATTTAATGGGATTTCTACTTTCTATTATGTTTGTACTAGGCCTAAACGATCTACTGCTTTTGGAAAAGCTTTACTCCTTCTAGAAACCTTTATGTCTATTATTTATTGTTTCAGGATGAAGAAGTCTGAAAAATAACAAAATAAATTTTTTGCTTCCGAGAACTTAAAATTCAAAAACATGATATATAGAAGACAAAAATTTCATGAAAATAAGCAAATGTGTTGATAATTTAACTGCATTTAATTTTCTGGTTTAATTCTTTGTATATATGCAGGCATTTTTAGAGATCTGAATGAACAGAGCAGAAGACCATTCTATGTATAAGAGTCAGGGAGGAAATCACTCAGAAACAAATTAAGTTGGCACTGCTGGCAATGAAGTTGCTGGAGAAGATACTGCATAAATGAAGAGATTAACGGACATTGTCATGCCTTGTACTAGCAGCATTCTTAGAAAACTCATTTACAACTGCCTTTCAAGCACACTACTGCCCTGTACCCCTGCAATTGCAAGGTAAATTCTAAAACAAAGTAAAACTGTATAAAACAGACTTAGGCAAAAGACTGGTCAGGTTGGTAGGAAAAAGTATCACACAGAATCAACCCAAACCAGTTTTTGTGGACTCCGTATGTCTACTGTCAGGGGGGTCATCACTCTTTCTCAGACAGCAATTAGAGCCAGAAATAATTGCAGAGGCTTAAAGCTTACTTTCCACATCAAATTCTTGACTACAGCCGACATTAGTGTGCTACTTGCCACAGAAAAGAAGATAAAATCTACCTTGTGGTTTTGCAGGTCAGCAAGGCAAATTACAGGTATCTCAGAAATAAAACATGAGACTCAAATTAGCAAAGAATTGTATTATTTTCTTTTTTTCAACCATTGTGTATGGCCTCACCAAAAGAAAATGCTTCAATGGAAGCTCTGAAGAGAGACCAACATCAACTAAACACTGTACTGAGAAAATCCAGACCACTTTACTACAGAGGTAGTACAGCAGAGCACCTGCATTAACAGGATGCATCTTATTAGAAAGGAACAGCATATTCTTGAACCAATATCCATCCAGCATGAAGCCATGACAAAATAATGTATGTCTATTAAATTAATCCTGAAGCAGCAGCCCAGGAAGAGAAGAACAAGACCACCAGTCAATCACATCAGCAGATAAAGCAAAGACTGGAACACCTTCACATCAAGTCAACCATTACCTTGGTTGCATCTTCATCTTCTGGAGGTCTCTTCAGGCCCTTCAACAGATTTTATTCCTTCCTATTACATACATAACTGCCTATGGTGTATGCATCTGTCTCTCCATAGCATATTCCTGCAATGTGTTCTCTTGAGAATGAAAAAGTGCACAAGTAAGCTCTAGCCAGTTCAACAAAAGGTGAGAAAAGCCTATTATTCCAATGGTTCTTACACTTACTCTCTCACATTCAATTTTAAAAGCATAGAAGTGAAGGACATACATTCATCTTTACTTTCAAAACTTCCACTGACTAACATATACCAACCAAATCAGCAGTGGAATAGATATGACCCTGTTTCAATTCACATTGAAATAGATTTAGCACACACATGGTCAGTTAGTAAGTCCTAAAAGAAGGAATGAGACCAAACTACACAAAGTAATTTCTTAAATCACTGTGCTGTTTCAGAACCAAACATACAAATATACTATCAATAAAAAAGGTCATCAGCATGTAGGAAAGAACTAAGAATACTTCCTGAATCTAACTTCTGATATTTGGGCTTTAGGGGTTTTTTTTAAGAATTTCTTTTCATACACACATGATGGCAAATAAGCAATATATATAGCTAAACAAAATATTAACGCAACAGAAATAAAAGCAAACACTACAAAATCATATTGAATTTAGTATTTTATATGAAATGTTTAACCTATTTTATGACTGTAATCATTATTAATATTACTGTATGGTCTAGGGATCCTACTGAGTGATGAGAATCCCACTGTGGCGAGTGGTGGAAACACAAAAAAAAGGAGACTCCTGGATCATAAATCTTATAATCTAAACATCAGAAAAAAGGAATGAGCAACACATTCAGAAACATGACAACATGAGCTAATATGAATCCATGCAATAAAGAGTAGTCATGACACATCAGCAGCCCTAAAGAAATACATTTTGAGCAGGCAGATATATCCTAACTATCATTTGTTAAAATTTAGAAAACACTTTTTCTGTTTATATAAACAAAGGAAAAATTTAGGCAAATGAATCTATCAATCCTAGGCCTATTATGTGAAGGTTCATCAGTGCTAGCCTCAGTATAATCTCTACTGACACACAGGTTAAAAAAATGGTCAAGCCAGCCTAACAAGATTTGTCTGTCTTTGCTGAATACTTGGTGTTTAGTCACAAGCAAAAATAATTTTAAGAAACATTAGTGCACAATGAACTCCATCTGAGGCAAGAAGAAACACTGTCAGTTTAATCCCACAGATCTGAACTTGTTCTTTGTGTATAATAATTTTATTCTCAAATGAAAACAAACAAAATTTTATAGATGTTACAAAGCGACCACAGATTTAAAATTATAAACTCATTGCAGTTCACTCTCCAGCAATAAGCTGAAGGAATGAAGCAAACTACTCCCATCAACTAGTCAATTACTTTCCAGTGCCTTGGCTAGATATAATGGATGTCCGATTCCTTCTCCTTCACAAAGGAAGTTGGACCTCCTGGTTTTTGGTCTCCTTCCATTCTTCCAGGTTGCTACTGTTCGGAAAGTTATCAGCAAACATACTTGGCTTCTTTAAGAGAACGATCTTTTGTAGACAGCCGAACTGGACAGCAATCTCCATATCCAGTGGATTCTCACAGCTGAGATGTAACACTCTTGTGGCTCTACTTGTAGTGGAGTAATTGAAAATTGTGCAGCTGTATTATACAAAAAAACTTGCCAAAGAAAGAGAGCAGGAACACTAAAACTAAGCTAAAATGAAGGATTCTAAGACTGAAGAGAAGAAAATGACCTGGCTCTTACGGTCCTGCAAAAAGAATGCATTCAGATTGTGTCCTTGTTGCTTGCATACTAAGCTGCAGGGATTAGTGTGTAATAAGTGCTAGCCAAAAATGGATAGGGAATGCTATGAAAATACATCTTTCATCTGGTCAAGAAACTTGCCACGGTGTGAGGTGTAAATCTTACTAGATAAGGAACTTATATGCCTCGTAAGCCTCCTAAACACTGATTAGGCACATTTGATTATGGTGTTTTCTCTTTGAATCCTTGACTATACCAGTTAGGGAAAATATGAAAATGCATTTTGTAAAAAAAATAACCTGCAAGAAATATAAATTCATATGCTGTTATGAAAAATCAAATACAGACACTTGCTGTCCCTTGGATTCCTCATCAAGTAATGACCACTAGCCACTAGGCAAGGAAATCAAAACACACTAAGCAGAAAAGTTTGAAGAAGGTTCATAGAAACATGGTTGATCAGACTCAGATGCAAGTAGGCAGTGGCGCTAATGGAAGAGCATAAAAATGTCACAGTCTTCAGGAAATGTTTATCTAGATGATTCCATTAAAATGTTGTGACTGGAGGATGTCTTTAAGATGATTAGAGGAAATGGGGTCCAATATACTTTTTGAAGAAAATGTAGGATAGTTGGGACTTCGTCTCACCATGCTCAATAAACCCCTTCATAAATACACTAAAATAAAAACAAAATCTTGAGCCTGTACAAAGTGGAAAAATCATGTAAAATTGAAAGTGAAACCAGTACATGTATGTGTCAGCAGTTATATAACACATACAGTATACCCCAGCGGAGATAACTCCTTCCCTCAACAGTATCTCCTTAGGAGTCAGCCTAAAAGTGTGAAGCTAATTTTGAGCAACAGTAAAGACATTTTCACACAAACAATTAGCATGCCTTTGCATTAATCCAAACTTGTTTGAATTGCAGTGGCAATAGAATTCTGCTGACAAGTAAGCCAAGTCAAAGGAAATGAACATACAAAATAAGGGAAGATTCCACTAAACAGCAAACACTATCAAACATTGTTAGGTATTTGTATATGGTACCAAAAGGGGTAAAGACCAGAAAACACATCAATGAAAGGGATTCTCAGATGCCTGTAGTAATGCTGGAAAACCTCTGTCTTATGTACTTTGATTCTGAAATAATCTTGTACACATTGAATGTAACCAATGACACAGGCAAAAAGACTAGCAATTTTTTTGCAGGCTTGGACCCTTTATACTATCATATTATTTGTATCACACAGTGGCACATTTCATGCTTTTTAGAAATGAACAGGATATTATAAAGTCTAACCAAAACTGTCTGCAGTCGATATTTATGCATAACTTACTTTGTTTCAGTCTTGCTCCCAATAAGCTTGCAGGCACATAGGGGACCTTGACAAAAGTCTGTAGACTACAATTAGAATTCTAGTGGTGCCTTAGGGAAATGGATATTTTTGTGAGTTTTAAATGCAATTTTAATTCAACACGATAAGTAAACCAAACAAAGTTTGTGCCCTTTGACAGTCTGCTCCCAAGCTACTCCAGAATGAATGAAACTCTAATATAGTAACAACCAATGATCAGAATATGACCAGCAAGATGTTTACACACGACTGGGACTGGTATTAGGCAAAATCAAAAGAGGGGTTGCAAAATTTTTAAGTATTTCTGGCAAAGAACAAATGATTTTGCTGGCAGAGGGCCTTAACCCAGCATTGAAAGGTTTGTTTGTGGCTTTATAAACTGATATAGCAACTTAAATTAAAAGTACAATATCATGTCTCCTTATTAGACTCTCTCCACCTCCCAAACTAAACAAATGATTTTTACCTGGATTCTTCAGACACTTGAGAGATTACATTGCAAAGAAACTTATAACCTGGAAAAACAAAAGTTCAATTCACTGTTTTGAAAAAGTTCCAAATGGTAGGTGCTACTCCACTGCCATGATGGAAAATCTCTCTTCCTTATCAAGAATTTGTAATAAAAATTTTCTATTTTATATTCTCTTATGTTCCTAGCTCAGAAGACAAGACCCTTATTTTATAACTGCACACCAAAGAAACACAAAACCCATTATGGAGGAAACTCTCACATTGTGAGTATCTCTCCATAAGAAAGCTATCGTCAGTTCTCTTTTCTGAAAAATTGGTAAAGGAGGGAACTCTTTCTGGTAACTGCAGGTTTCCTTAAAATTCAGTGGTAGAAGGAGTAGACAAAAGACTTCTCTGAAGGTAAATATTTAAAAACTTTGAAATAAAACATTATCCTTCATGAACAAATCTGTAATACTCTGCAGTTCACAGGGACAGGATGTTGGTAGAGGAGGACTGGGAATCCCATACATCTGCCTGTAAGCTGGACTGAAAATCAAGGACAGAACTCACGTTGGTGCAATTGTGGTGGCAGGAGCAAACTGCTGCTGCTGACCCTAGTCTCCAGGTACACCGATGTCACAGAAGACTAGTTCACTACTCCAAATAAATTTCTTAGCCCAGCTGGTAAGAAGCAAGTAGAATATTCAGTTTCCAGAGACTACATTAACCTGACAAATCAGTTATTACAGAGAACGTGACGATGATAATGTAAAATAGCAAAGGAAAGAGTACTGTTCATATTCTTCTTTATGAACACAACATGCTCACACACACACACACACAAATGCTTCTTAAAGAGGAAAAATTTAATTAAACATCAGTTTGTTTAAGAGAGTACGAGGGCTGTCTTTGTTTTATGGATGTCAGACTTCGTGGTTTGGTATGAGGCAAAAATTACATGACTGGATTGTTGCAGAGCTACAAGGCGAATGGAAGAAACAAGATGTATACTTGCTTGCAAGCATTCTGGTAGTTTCTTAACAAGTTCACAGCTTTCAAGAGATTCAGCTTTCAGGTAATTAAGACAAAATTTTTATTTCCTGTTATTTCACTTTTCTGTCAGCTACAATAAAAATCTGAGGGTCTCATTTTCATTTATCCATGGATCCTTTCATACTACCTGGACTCCACCGTAACTGAGAATAAAGTCTCTAATATTCACTTTGTTTAATATAAAACAAATTCAGTTTTAATGTCCCAAGGTCCCAGGATTCCAAGACGTAACTAACTGGTAGTATTAAAGGAAACAAATCTCTAGAAACAGATGTATCTAGTAAGCAGCCTATTGCTAGCTTTCTTCCTCTGAGAAGTACTGTGTTATAAGCACTAGAGGATCATACGGCCCAGGGGAATAAGGTCATAGACATCGACATTAGTACATTTCTTAATTACTAACAACAATTTTATAATTTCATACCATTTCATGATCATTTTCTCAAAGGTGCTCAGCTAGTTATTCATTAGGTACTTAGAATACGTAAGGAGGCACATGTACCTTGCCAATATTTTGTCAGATATAATCTGTTAAGGAATTGCCACATTATATAGGTATGTCTTCTATAACATCAGTGTTTCCAGTTCTCTCGTTACTCCATTAGAAGATCTGCTCTTGCCTTTGGGCTGATATTAGATGTTCTGTTATTTACCTTCTTTAGTGACATTTTCAATTGAGTTACCTGACCATGGAGGAATTTTGACATGTTAATTCATTTACGAATACTATTTCTGCATCACACTCTAAGAAATGAGCTGGAAATAATGAGCTCCAAAGCTCTAAGTAAAAAGCTTCAAAAATAAAACATTTTCAAAATCTATAAATATCAAATAGATTATGTAGTATTTGTGGAGAAATAATTAAATTAAGTTTTCCCAAAATTAAAATGCATTGATCTAATCGTTGAGGAAGAAATGTTTGTGGATTTGGATTATTTTTTTTTTCCAAGTTGAAAAGGAAAGTAGCATAGATTTATATGCACAATTCAAATTTAAGTAAAAAACAAGTAATAATTTAGCCTATATTTGTGCCTCTGAAATACCACAAGTTTGGCTTAGAGGTAAATTTATCAGAATCACTTAGACAGGAAACTAACATCGACCAGCTTCCTTAGTAGTACCAAAATACAGAAGCACCAGTTAACTCTAGCCATCTGCAGTAACAAAAATTTGTCTTTAGCATTTCTCAGCCACTCTTACTCATTTGCCCTTATCCTTCAATCCATCTTTAAATCTCATTTGGTATCTATGCTCATTTTTACCGATTTGTCTATTTAACCCTACTAACAGGCAATTTATCTTTTTTTTTTTTGCCACAGCAGTTTTCAACTTTGCTTTTGTTATTCTTTTTCAAGACATAAAATAGTTTTTCAGTTGAGGAACACATAACTGGAAGGGATCTACAGGATCAGTCCTGAAAGTAATGTCAGAGAGAACTGCTTTGTTAATTCCTTTACATATCAATCAAGTTCCATCTTCCTCACCACTATTTCTACTGGAAGACTGTGGCTGAACTTCACACCACCCGATATTTCCTTTTATTATTCAGCCTAAAATTTATTCACGGTCAAGTGCATCCATTCATTATGTCAACACCATCCTTGGTCTGTTAATAAATATAATTAAATATCCTTTTAATTTTTGCTTTGTTAAGGTCAACCAGCCATGCTTTCTTAATCACTACTCAAGTGGCTTTTTCTTCGTGTCAGAATAGTAAACATTTTCTACACTTCCACTATTCCAGATTGGATTGCACTAGAACCTGTATAATGCTATTAATAGTCTTTCTATTTGGAAATAATCTCTTGATATCTTGTACATTTTATATATATACACACACAACCTCCAAATCTACAAATCTGATTGTAAAATTATTTTATAAATTATCTCTTTTCTTAATAAAGAGTAGACTAGCAACAGATTTCAAAACAGTAATTACTAACAATTTTGTCATGCATAAAAATTCATCCTCGTGTATATTCTCTTGGAATCTACTATTTTTGGGGTAAATTGTTAGATTTTTTTAGAGTACTCTAGGTGGATGGGTTCTATAAATGGGATAACCTGAAGTATTTTAATTAAAAGTAACTACATTCAATGCCAAAATGATAAACGACCACCTATAATACCCTAAAAAAACATTTTCAGAAGAGAAACACAGAAGGTAAAAGAACAGTGCTAGAAAGTAAATGTAAGAAACTGAGCCACTGAAGTCATCCTGCTGAAACCCACTGTCCACAGAACTGAGTAACACTGTGTCATTAAGCATGCATTGTACTACATAATGAGTGCTTAAAAATTCAATTAAACTCCAGCTACTTTCTCCTTCACGGATTTTGTGGTTTGTTTTGTTGGGTTTATTTCAATCAAAGGCAAGTCCAGAAACATTCTCTGTACTAAATAATCTGTTCACGGTGTCGTTTTGCAAAAGTTCCTAACAGACAGTGACTATTTTATTGGTGGATGTATCGTTTATTTTATTAATGATCAGAAGTAATCAATGGAATGCTAAAAATACACTTGTAAAGAAATCTAGTCTGAAATCTGAATCTGTTGTTTGAAGCAAGTTCAGTTGTCATGGTCGGTAACATCAGTTGAAGATTGACTCTTGCCCATTGTGAAACAGGCATGGCTCTTCTAAAAAGGTCACAAATTTTTCAAATATAGGCACCATGTTTTAAATTTTGCACATACAAAATATGTTCATGTCACTCAAATTACACAATGTGGCAGTGTTAAAAGTCTGAACATTATTGTCAATTAATGGCAGAGAAAAGAGCCCAAAGCTCATGTAAGACTAACGACTGGGACAAATCCTGAAAAGAGACAAAAAGTATAAACCAACAGTTTTCCTGCTGTATGTGGTTTTGTGTGTGTATGTGTGAGAGTGCATATAACAAAAAATGTTTAAGAGTAAGTTCAGACAATAGCCCATCCATTTGTTCTCAGCTTCTTATCCAGTTTCATTGCTAAAGGCTTTGATTTTAACTGTATGTTAAAATGCAAATTCAAATCCCATATAAACCATTAGTTAGTGTGTTGACTGGTTCAAACCAATCAAAACTGAGAATTAATGCCGAATGTCTTCCTTTTAATCTACTTGTCAGCCTCTGGGTATGTAGGATACTTGACTGTCTCAATTTTCTCCTTAACTTTATACGACGGATACAGGCCTGTTCTTCCTAATTTCCTGTTGATGCCTTTTGAATAACCGTCCCAGTGGTTTCCAGCTACTCCAATTATATCTCCAGGTTCCATAGGAATTTCATCAGCAGTTCGTGGATGATGAGCATAAATAGCAATCTGGTTGTGGGCATTCTGTCCCCCAAAGTAGTAGATATCATCCAAAGAATGGAAATACGCTGAAGCATCTGGATGCAACGTCTGCATTATCTCATAGGCAACTCGACAAACCTTAGAAATAAAAACAGAAGAGAAGTCATAAATGCTATGTGTGCCTGCAATATACCACAGCACTCCACATTACACATTCAAATGTGTAACAATTGAATTTTGGAAGAGGATCAAGTTTTGGAATGTCCTGGACAAAAAAAAAACCAAACCAAAAACCAAACCAACAAAACACAAAACCAAAACACCTGCATATTTACTAACAAGAAGCATAGAATTTTGCAGCATTTTAATTAGTACTGTGGTGATCAGATTTGGTAAATAAACAGCCAAATAATTAGAGCAGCAATTTCAGTAAAAATTGAAAACATCTATATGAACACTAGCCATCCTGCTTTCTAAAATGAATGATATGTAGCCAATCAAAAGTAAAAGCAGATTCATTTTCCTTCTCTATTACTAATAAAAACTGTATTTTACTTCCCTTTGAACCCTTAGAACTTACATTTTCAAAATTTATTCTGCAATAATGAGGCTTTACATTTACTTTTCTAAAGGAAGCTCTAATTTTCACAGTCAAGCACTTCCAGAAGTTCAAGGCTTTAAAATGCTGTTAATAGTAGAACAGTGATAGAACTATGACTGTTGGCAACTTGGAAGATAACTAAATGAAGCTGAATTCCAGCAAGACAATAATTATGCTGGTGAGGAGAAAGATGCATTTTGAAGTGTCATTGTATCACATTTTGTGAAGGGAATTTTCTTCAGATTGCAAACAGGTTCCACATCAGATTTGCATTGGATCTCTTGGAGCTGCCAGAAACACAAAAGGCTGCCATTATATCAAACAAAGCTCTTTTCAACAATTGGCTAGAAAGCTCTTCTATCAGGTGTCTGATTTGGCCACTGTGACCTTTCTAACTTCTACATTACTGTATCTTTCTCCCATTCTGCATAAGCTTGATTAACACTACAGCAGACTTCGTCAATATGAAGAAACATTTGAGCTTTTTCATAATCTTCAGTCTATGTAAATATAGTAAAGTTTGATATTACTTTTCTCCATCTGAAGATACAGTGAATAGAACTTTGATCCACCAGACTAGACACGTTTGTACTTTCCTAGCTTCACTGAGAGAGGCATTTGCTTTAAAAACATAATAGATTTCCTTTTATCCCTCTCCATCTGATCTTTGAAATGACTTTTCAGAAGTAGCTGTCAGAAGATCAGGCAGAAGTTAATTATTTCAAAGTAATACAGAAACAAATTTGATTACCCATACGTTCATAAGAAGTTGTTTATTTTACAGCTTCTGTGACTGTTTTTTGATGTTTTGTTCTCTGCATGTGTGTGCACACCAGGAGGAGGATACAGACACACACTCTGTAAAACATTTTAAATCTTTTCAGCAGAAATGCTGTTTAGTGAATATAAGTGCCCTGTATACCTGATATAAAAAATACATCTCCTCTCAGCAATTGTTTCCTTTGTAGCACCAAACCTGGGGAACTAAATCGTAAGCTGTTGAGGGCAGTAGGCAAAGAATCCACATGCAGAATTACAGTTAAAGCCAGCCTCCCATTTTTTATTCATAGAATCACTTGTTGTGTGGCCTGTATATTTAATACGTACAATGCAAAACACAAAGACTAGTAAGTCCTAGAAGGAAATGAGATTATGAAGAAAAATACGTTAGGCAGAGGGAGCTACGCTTTCATCCAAATGAAGACTGAACAGACGAAAAAGCTATTTATTTTAATGTGCAATTTCATTTCTGCTACTGTGTTATGATTTGTATAACTGCCATGTGGTTTTTCTATACATCTCAATCAATGCAATGTTGCTGAAATACAGTGTCAAGGTAGCTTGCTTCCCTTGGCTCCACATCACTTGATGGGCCTAATTTCTCTACTAACAGCATTTTAATGAAATATCTATTATTCAGCTTATATCAGTATTCATTTAGTTTTGGTAGCATAAATAAGAATTAATGTAGGAGACTTCCTAAAGTGCCTTCTTCTGTTCACATATACTGTAATTTTCTCTGAATACCTCTGTAATGAAGTTTTAACTCTTCTTCGCAAGGAAAAGAAAACGGAAAAAACTCAGCACACAATTGGTTAATGTGAAAGTCCAAAATCACACTGGAAATAAATGAGACTACATCCTGGTCCTTGCTTTCTTTTCGTACAGATTGGACAAAAGATGGTCATTAAGGGCCTGATTTTGCTTACCTTCAATGCCAAAGTAACTACCAAACTGTTTATTATATTTATGAAAAGACAGGGATAGTAGTTCCAATGTTAGAGATCAGAGGATGAAGTTTAAAACCCATAAAAGAGAAATCTTTCTGAACAGTGGGAAAACCTGCAACAGACGCTAGAAAAGACCAACATATGAAAATACCATAGAAGTCCACATCATTACATGACCAGCAAAACTGGTGCTAAATGATTTCTCAGGAGTTTGAATTACTAAAGCACAAGAAACCGCTCAGAATAAATTAAGTAGATGGCTGGACAAAATTCATAGTCCCAGCTATTGACAGTAATAGTCTAATACAAGATATCCTAGACTTGAGCAGAATTTTCTGCAACTCCGGAAAACCAAATATGTCATCCAGGAAACGTTTATTGTCAAATGCAGGGAGATGTAGAATGAGACTGGAGCTCAATGACACCAGGTACCTCAAAGGTACCCTCAAAGGGGGTTGTATCAGACGATCTCCACAGATCCCCATCAACCTGAATCACCTTAACTATGTCAATGTATTTTAACATATACTCTTCTTTTGAAATTACTTCAACATTTACAATTCAATTACAATATAATCGGTCCAAGCGATTTGTACCCATATTTAAACATTTTTCTTCTATGTTTATAGTCAGTGTTTTATTTAAAGCAAACATTTACTGCTTTTAATACAGCTATCTGAATACAATAATAGCAGAAAATGTTATATATTTCTTATTTTTATCCAAGACCACATAATTTTTCCTTCAGAATATGAACTGTCTGTATACCAGTGCATATGTGGCATTTAAGTCATACAGCCCCAGGTCTTGGCTGGTGATCGCCTTTTTTACTGTGATATACATTCAGTGTGCATACTTCAGCCAAATCAAACATTATTATAAAAGTGGACGGCTCTCTTACAAGCATTTCTCAGTGAGAATTTTTGCTTTGGAGTTTATTCATGTTTTCGTTTGAAGTAGCCTATATTAACAACCTGCTAAATATGCTTCAAAATGTCATTTTCATATAATCGTAGGTTAGAAAAGACCACTTAGATCATCAAGTCCAACTATCCGCCCAACACCACCATGCCTACTAAACCATATCCCAAATTGCCATATCTACACATTTTTTAAACAGCTCCAGGGATGGTGACTCAACCACTTCCCTGGGCAGCCTGTTCCAATGTCTGACCACTCTTTCAGGCAAGAATTTTTTCCTTATATCTAATCTAAACCTCCTCTGATGCAACTTGAGGCCAGTGCCTCTCGTCCTATCGCTAGTTACTTGGGAGAAGAGACCAACACCTGCCTCACTATAACCTCCTTTCCGGTAGTTGTAGAGAGCAATAAGGTCCTCCCTCAGCCTCCTCTTCTCCAGACTAAACAGCCCCAGTTCCCTCAGCCGCTCCTCATAAGACTTGTTCTCTAGACCCCTCACCAGCCTCGTTGCCCTTCTCTGGACATGCTCCAGCAACTCAAAGTCTTTCTTGTAGTGAGGGGCCCAAAACTGAACACAGTACTCCAGGTGTGGCCTCATCAGTGCTGAGTACAGGGGCACAATCACCTCGCTACTCCTGCTGGCCACACTATTCCTGATATAAGCCAGGATGCTGTTGGCCTTCTTGGCCACCTGGGCACACTGCTGGCTCATGTCCAGCCAGCTGTTGACCGACACCCCAAGGTCCTTTTCTGTTGGGCAGCTTTCCAGCCACTCTTCCCCAAGCCTGTAGCGCTGCATGGGGTTGTTGTGACCCAAGTGCAGGACCCGGCCTTTGGCCTTGTTGAACCTCATACAGTTGGCCTCGGCCCATCGATCCAGTCTGGTTAGGTGAACAATGAAGAAAAAAAAAAATGCATCCACAAGCATGACTGAGGGATAAGAGGCTTTTCTATACTTTTTCTGGTTTTGCTGTCTTCTTGCCATGGTAAAGTTATTAAGGATTCTGGCTGTCAAGGTCAATATATCACTGTATTGATCACATATTAGTATTAATATTATGCTTGTTACCTATCTAATTGTCATTAGAGCGCAGAAGATAAGTAATGTTTGAGGCTGTGGAAAACATTTCTTTTAGAGGTAATTTCAACTTTCCATTTTGTGTCCAATTACATGTGATCATAATCTATCGCCACCTGTAGCTGAATGCTTTCCTAACCAGAAGTGTCACCTAACAGCATATATGACAACTGTAGGTAAAAAGCACTCACTCCGTTTGATTTCAATCATATTTTGCCATACTTGAATTAGGTGGATCAGCGTATCAGTCACAAAATACTGCTTTCTGATCTTTTTTAATCTTAAAAAAGCTTCTTAAAATAGCTCTTTATGATATATGAAGTTAATATACAACCTGATGTAATAAAGACGAAAATGCCAATGATGACATTTAAATGCATCAGTTTTCTAATTGACTCCAAGTTGCCCCATCAGACCACTCAAGAAAGCAAGCTTGTAGCATATAATTATCTGCAATAAGAAGTCTCTCCAGATTACAGTGGTCAGAATTCACATTTATTGCACTGCCGCTGGATTGCTAGAAATGTAATAGACTGAAGAGAAATTAAATGTCTGCTTTCTTCATTCTTTTCCATTCCCACAATCAACTAAGGCAACCACTGACACGTCTGAAGTTTAGTAAAATGCAATGATGTGTAGAAGTGGATGAACACAAGTTCTATTAACTTTATACAAAATTAAGAAGTGTTAAACAGGTTTAAAATTATTTTTACTGATTTTAAATGACTTCACTGAGCTGCACATAAATGGATGGATACAAGCTATACATTAACTTTATGCAACAAGGAACTCTTAAACATGTTTAATATTATTGCTTGCTTATTTCATATGTCTTAATGAAGCCAGTAACTTCAACTGAAGGGAAGTAATTAACCAGTGCTTACAGTCCTCTAAATGTTCACATAGCACACCGAGCCTTTAATTCTTCCCTGAAATTTTCATGAGAGTGCACTGAGAATAAGATAAAAGGAGCATGAAGAAAAATAAAATTTAGAACTGGTACATATACTCTATATTGTATCTGTATTGCAGTTTACCTGGGACGAAAATGTGCAGACCAGGAAGTCTGCCTGAGACAAAAAGTGAATATCCAGAATAACACCTCTTAGGGAGTTTTCAGTGTATCGGTTATGCAGTCCTGCTGACCAGGATATGGAGTTGTCACTGATAAATTCGTAGTTGGGATACCTGTCAAAATACAATACACTGTTAACAGAACAGTCTTATTCTATTTTGTTTTAAGAAGTATCGTCTTTGCTGCAAGATAAGGTTGTTAACTTGTTTTAAATGAGTTTCTGCCTTACAGTGAAAGAATTCTAATTTTGCTGAACACTCTAGAATGTTACTGCTGCCTCCAAGCATGCCCTCTATTTATAAAAGAATAAAAGAAAATTAAATAAAAAGACGCTGCAACTCTGTCTGAGATACTGCTCTGTAAAATAAGTGAAAAAATATCAGGAAGTGTATGCCACATTCTGCTAATGCTATTGATTTTAGATTAAATATACTCCGATTACTTTGCTTTCTCTACTACTGAACAGAATATGGGATTGCATCTTTACTAGACTACATTTTGCTTATTACCATACTCTCTATTAGAGCCTGATTATGACATTGTGTAAGAAAATCAGTCACGCATGAAAGGAACAGGTGGAAATATTATTCATTTCAAGTAAATGATAAGACCTCTTCTGAGAAATTACAGAAGCATATAGATCAAGAAATAGTTTTTTCAAGATGAATTCTATCACAAAGATAATTTTCTTTCTTATCTTCTCATGTCTAACATTTTTGTCAATATTTAACCAGCTCTCAAAATAAAACAGATGACAACACAATATTTGTGATACATTATATTTCTGTTTCCATTGTGTGAATCATATTAGTATTTTTTTAAAAGGAAAAAAAAGTACAGACCAAACCGAAATATGTCATACTCTACTGTGAAAACTAGCTGAGGAACAGTGATGTGCATCAGTCTTACTTCGGTGACAGAACTCTGAGGGGAGCAATATGAAGAATATTTAAAAGAAGATGTCATTTCTAGGGACAGTGAACATAGTAAAGATATTTGCACACCCCTTTGCAAGTTCTTGGCACAAGGAATACTGCTAAAATTAATCACTTCCTTCAGATTTCAAAAATCAGAATCCACATGCTGAGCAGAGACAAAAGAACCTTTCTTGGAGATTTCGATTCCTTACTAGCAGCAGCCTAATAACGTAATAAATGAAGCACACACAAAAAGTGCCATATTTGATCTGGTAAAAAAAAAAAATCCTAATTATTTACACATCTTATGCATACATTTAAAATTTTCTCCTTCCTCCCTTTATTCTGGAAACAGTCTTTGAGATTATTTTAAATCTGGTCTTCAATTCCATTTTGTAAAGTTGATCCAAATTCACCTAACCAACAGTTTCAGAACTGTTCTTCAAACCAGTGATCCAAGCTTAGCATTCAATTGCTCACATGTGTAAGTTTTCAAACAAGCGCTTTTATGTTGTCCCCCCCACACAATGCTGATATTCATGCTTGGGAAAATAAGTTTCTTTAAAACACCCTAAAATGTGAGCATAATAGCAGCCATACTCAGTGTGACCAAAGAATCTTCTAGTCCATCATTCTGTCTCCAACATAGGCTGAAAGCAGAGCATAACGAAAAAAAACACTACAAGGCCAAGCCTATACTACTCTCAAACTTAGCCATATGTGTCCCACTGACTTCCTGCATCAGGGTTTAATTATCTTTCCCACACACTATAGTGCTTTAGATTCTATTTAAAGCTATTCTCACCACAATGACTACAAAGAATAAAAGACATGACACTTCTAATGCTCTATAGTTAGCTCTTGCTTCCTTCTATTCCCTCTTCCATCCATATTTAAGACTAATGTAATACTTACATTATAAGCTTTTGGGGAATTCTTTTTCTTTTTAAGCAGAACTCAGGCATGATTCTACTACTAGGATTCCTGAATGAGTGGTAAATGAATAATAAATAATAAGATGTCCTATTCTTACTAACAGAATCACCTAAATATGGTATTTTGTAGGATCCCTTCTAGCTTTCCCAAAAAATTACCCACACATTCTCTTCTCTATAACAGGAAAGGACCAGAATTTGAAGACAAAACCAAGGAGTGGAAACTAGCATAATACTGTTTTCTTTGCATCGGACTACATATATAGTGTATCTCCTCCACATAGCTAAAAATACTGTCTAATTCTTCTAAAGCTACCTAACAGATTGTTGAAACCTATATGCAGGCCAGGAAGGATATTTTTTTTTTCCCCTAGGAGAAAGGGAAGATAGGAAATCAGAAGAAGATGGGAAAGAGATAGTTTAAAATCTTTCCTTCCTGCACCTACCAGCCTCAGAGAAGCAAACCAAGCATAGTTATGAGACTGTTTCAAGTTCCAATTAGTTTCAGAAGCTGATCAGCTCGCTGTGTAACTTTAGCTTATCACTACACTGTGCGGCAGGTGCAAACCAAGGCAAGTCCCAGGCTCCTGTTCTCAATGCGCTAGAACTGAGGCAGTGTCCAGAACAGGCAATGTAAGTTTTCTTCACTCTAAAAGAAGAGTGTGAGCACGCATGTAAACAGACGGAGTAAGAAATAATCTGTTTGCTCAGGTCTTGTTCTAAAAAGAATTGGAAAGTGTATGAGCTGTTCATCAGACTCAAGAACTTTGAAGAACTCTTGAATTCTATATATCAGGCATACTATGACTTGGGCACGGGGAGGGCTGCAACAGCTAAACTACAGTGCACAGAGAGAAAAGACATTAAGTTGCTATTGTGGAAGTAAATAAACAGTGAAATAGGGTAGAAAAAAAAGCTTTCATGAGTGCTCAGAAAAAAGCCTCATGAAGGAGGCAAAGCACTGCAAAATTTAAGACACAAAATATAGATGACTTTACAGGTAAATATCCTGAAAGGAAGAATGTAATTTGTTGACTTTCACTGCTCACATACATAAGAGACCTAAACAAATTCATATATAAACCAGAAAGGTATTAAATATGGTTTCTTAAGAATTTATGTGCATGTTTAGCTGCATTATTTTCAATACGCTGAAGAGACAAGATGCTGTAAATAATATTATAGACTAGAAATAGATATACTAGAAATTCAGGAGTTTGTATTTGAAAACTAGTAAATAAGCTGAAGAACAAGCCATTTATACCATCCCTAACACATCACTTATCTAAGACACATACCATGACCTCTGCTGACCAGAAGTCATGAAGTGCTTTAATCCCATAATGATTACAGCTGTTGAACACTCAACCATGCTCCTCTCTAATTATGTTGTTCTATATCATCCTAATTCTGAAAACATATAACTTTTCTTTCTTTCTTCTGGAAAACAAAGCAAAAAAACTCGCAACAAACTGATGGTACTGACTCCACTTTTACTACTGTACTTGCAGTTGGCAGACATCTGACTGCAAGGGAAGATTCTGAAATTTAAGTCAAAACATCTCTGTTTTCACAACTATGAATAGTTTGAAATACTTCTCTTAATAGAAAGAACATGCCTATTCATGTGAATGTTGGCTAAATTTTTGTTATTTAGATACCAACATTGTTTGACAGCCAATCGCTCTCATGTGAGGAGAGATATAATATCTAGTACTTATTAATATCACTGCACCCAGTAATGAATGCAACATAAGCTACTGTGGTACAATATGACAGCTGTTTCTATCAAAGCTTGGTAGTTCAATGTGACTAGAATTTTTTTGTCAGAAGTGTAAACTAATTTGTAGTTTTCTTCAGAAGGGGAGGAAGAAAAGGTTCTTTATTCCCAAAATCCGACCTTAACCTGCCTTCGGATGCCCTTAAATGCGGAAATATCAAATTGCACCCTGCCTTCTGTGAAATCACAGGAAGTTTCAAATGCCTTCTACTCAACTGCAAGCAACAGTAGGGTGCAAGAAACTTGGGAAATTATGTTTCATTGTAAACTACGACCTGACAACTCAGCAGCAACACAAAAAAAAAAAAAAAAAAAAA
>Ga0065711_1033892_pt1 | contig 24637 bp, 21 predicted proteins | sample Hoacrofraction12_FD_59098 | JGI IMG/M metagenome (GOLD analysis project Ga0065711, IMG submission 59098) | Hoatzin crop microbial communities from Cojedes, Venezuela - Epithelial fraction 12 v2 (version 2) | ecosystem: Host-associated > Birds > Digestive system > Esophagus > Crop | place...
GCCTCCGGCCACAGCATCCCTGCATCCCCTCAGAGCATCCCCGAATCCCCCTCGAGTGACCATGCGTCCCCCCAGAGCAACCCCGCAGACCCCAAAGCACCCCTGCCTCTGGCCAGAGTATCCCTGCAGCCCCCCAGAGCAACCCTGCATTCCCTCAGAGCATCCCTGAATCCCCCTCGAGTGACCGTGCGTCCCCTTTGAGCAACCCCCAATCCCCCAGAGTAACCCTGCATCCCCTCAGAGCATCCCTTTGTTCCCCTTGAGCAACCCCGCAGACCCCAAAGCATCCCTGCATCCCCTCAGGGCAACCCTGCGTCACCCCAGAGTAACCCCAAAGACCCCAAAGCATCCCTGCCTCCGGCCACAGCATCCCTGCATCCCCCTCAAGCAACTCTGCAACCGTTCAGAGCAACCCCTAGTCCCCCAGAGTATCCCTGCATCCCCCTCGAGTAACCGTGCATCCCCCCAGAGCAACCCCGCAGACCCCAAAGCACCCTTGCCTCCGGCCACAGCATCCCTGCATCCCCTCAGAGCATCCCCGAATCCCCCTCAAGTAACCGCGAGTCCCCTTTGAGCAACCCCCAATCCCCCAGAGTAACCCTGCATGCCCTCAGAGCATCCCCACGTCCCCCCAGAGCAACCCTGCAGACCCCAAAGCATCCCTGCATCCCCCCAGAGTAACCTTGCATACCCTCAGAGCACTGCCACGTCCCCCCAGAGCAACCCCAAAGACCCCAAAGCATCCCTACCTCCGGCCAGAGCATCCCTGCATCCCCCCAGAGTAACCCTGCATCCCCTCAGAGTGTCCCCACGTCCCCCCAGAGCAACCCCGCAGATCCCAGAGCATCCCTGCATCCTCTCAGAGCAACCTCGAATCCCCCAGAGCATCCCTGCATCCCCCCAGAGTAACCCTGCATCCTCTCAGAGCATCCCTGCATCCCCCTCGAGCAACACTGCAATCCCGCAACCCCTCAGAGCAACCCCAAATATCCCAGAGCATCCCTGCACACCCCAGAGTAACCCTGCATCCCCTCAGAGCCACCCCGAATCCCCCAGAGCATCCCTGCATCCCTCCAGAGCATCCCTGCATCCCCTCAGAGCAACCCTGTGTCCCCTCAGAGCAACTCCGATCCCCCAGAGCATCCCTGCCTCCCTCCAGAGCATCTCTGAATCTCTCACAGCAACCCTACATACCCCGTTCCCTTCTCAACCCAGGAGCATCCCTCCATTACCCTAGAGCATCCCTGCACCCCTCTGAAACATCCCTACGTTCCTCCTTCCCCCTCAACCCAGGAACATCTTCAGATCCTCCCAGAACATCCTTGTGTTTCCTCCAGGAACATCCCCGCATCCCCCCAAGGCAGAGGCCATGTGGTTCCTGCCTGGGGGTCTCTGCCTCGATGGAGAGGAGCGGAGGTCAAGCCTTGGCTTGGCTTTTAATCAGAGCTCAGCCGGGAGTGCTCTCACCAGCAGCAGGAGGAAGAGGTGAAGGTGCTGGGGAGCAGGCAACTCCTTACTGAGCGGCCACACTACTTGGTGTGCAAACCAGAGAGTCCTTGCCCCCAGCCCCCAGCTCCAGGGGGGTGAGTAATTCTCCCTCCTCCTTCCACTTGTTCAGCTTTTCAGAGCTGATGAGAATAACTTTTGTCTGAGTGCTTTCTTCCCTTGGCAGTACTCCAGGATGAAGTTGCCACCCCTGTGTGCCGTGCCTGCTCCGGACTGCAGGAGTAGAAAGGTCTCCACGGGGGTCGTGTCACGGGGGTAGGATCAGCTCACCACAGTCACCGCCCCTGCAGAGAGGCCTGGGGACCTGCAGGGCAGCAGGACTGGAAACCAGAGAGGGATGATGGCTGGAGACCCTGGCCAAGCGCCCGCCTTTCTGGGGAAGTCTGGTCAGTTGTGTACAGCTTCGAAGAACAGAGATCAAAAAAGCAAAGAAAGAAAACTGTGCAAACCCATAAATGTGCATGAAGCTAATGCCCAGGGGATTTGCTGCCTTCTGATAACCCCAAAAGCTATTTTCACACCAGGAACTGTTACACACCAGGAACTGTTACAGCCTCGCAGAATTCCTCCTCAAACCCACTACCACAGCCACTGTCTCGATAGCAGCTGCCGACGCTGCCGGGAGGCTGAAGGGGCTCCTCTGAATCACGGTAAGCCACTGGCAGCCAGCGAGCCGGGTGGTGCGAGCATCCCTCAGCCAGCGCGGGCAGGGAGCCCACCAAGCGCTCCCGCAGTGGTGGCCTTGGGTGGCTCCCACCGGAGGGTGGCCTCCCGCAAGGACCATCCTTGTCCCGTCCCTTCGCTCGCCCAGCACCCAGACACCGTGCCGGCTCCGCGCGTGGACCCGGGCTCTCTGCTGGCAGGTGCTGTGCAGGGGGGGTGCAGGCAGGCTGTCCCCCTCTTCGGGGAGCCAAGGGTCCCCAACCCACTCCACGAAGAAAGAGAACTCGGTCCCCGCCGCTGCCGCGTCCCGACGGAGGATGTCACTGTGGGCTCGTGGGAGCTGCGGGTGGGTGAGCCGAGGATGCTGCGGGTGGGAGAGCAGCTTGGAGGGTGCCCTGCGCCCGTGGGAGGCTTTGAAGAACTTAGTGCATTACTTCGGTGCTGCTTGGAGGAAGAGTGGGTTTAACCACATGCCCGAGCGAACTCCCAGCGTGGTGGTGAGCAGCCCGGCTGCACAGCTGCAGCCTGGCCGCAGCGGAGGGCACCTGCATTTTGTGGTGCTGCCTCAGATGCGATGGAGAAGGGGCATTTTTTTTCCCCATGATGTTTAATGAACACACAGACCACTTGTATTCTGCGACTGTTTGTGATCTGGTGTTACTTGTAGTCTCTAGCTATTCAGACAATCATTAGCATTCATTGAAATGTTTACAAATTCAAAATTATTGTGTGCATGTTGCAGCGTGAGCACTAGGAGCTGTTGTCTGGTTGTTAGCTCTCATTCATTATTCAGAGTTTTCACCGTACGGATAGAAAGCAGAAACTGTACTTTGTACCTAAGGTAATTTATAAAGTGATTTGCAAAATGTAACATGGACAAATCTCAATTGTTGTTTATCCAGAGTAATTTGCCAGGAGTGTTTGATAAATACGAGATGATGGAGCTGAGCAGACTGTAGTTTTCCTGGTCCTGATGTTGTTTCTCTCTTGCTTCCACGGAAGGACAAATATATTTCCAATATATTTCAGGAAACATGCTATCTTTGTAATAAAACAAAGGCAATCACCCAACCTGCATACAGACATGCAAGCCGATGGTACCACAGCTAATGTTTTCACCTGGCTTGCACAGTATATATGCCATGTGTAGATATCCCATATGTTCATAAGTGCTTAGAGATGCTCATATAGGGTGTATTGATCACCCTGCAGCCAGGCCATGGGGTCTTCTTCGGGGCTAGGAGGCCTCCAGAGCCTCAGAGCCTGAACACTGCTTAATCCTTGTGCAGATACAGGGGCCAAAATGGGACCTTTCCGGGGGTCAGGGCTGTAGCTCAGCTACAAGCTCTCCTGAGTCTGGTTTCTGTGTATTCGAAGGTTGCGACTGAGCAGCAGTGACAGGGGATGGCAGATGCAGAGGTCTCAGCCCAGACCTCCCACCCGAACCTGCTCTCGGGGGCTTCTGCCCAGCTGCCAGGACGTCCCAGACGGCTGCAGCGAGGCAACCGAGGAGCCACAGCTCACAGCCTGGGTGCTAAGGCAATTCCCTGTTTCCTGAGGGCACACTCGTGGCTCAGCTACGCTGGCAGACAAGCCCTGGAAGCCCCAGGAAGGGTGAGGAGCTCGGGGCAGCCCTGCTGCCACTGCCCGCAAAGCAATTCCTCTGCTGGAGGGCTCCGGAGCAAGGGGGCCAGGAGCTCTCCTCCCCTCTCTGCTTCCTTCCCCACTTTATTTTTCAGAAGCATTTAGCTTGAACATGAATTCTGCAGACCTTCTACATCTCTAGAAAGAGACAAGGGTACTATGCGGCTTTTTGAGGCTGCTTTGTACTGGAAGAGAAGTCTGCACTTGGAAGTTGTTTCGTGTTCAAGCAGAGAGTGAGTAAGAAGTGAATAACCCTCTTGTAAGATGGCTGTTCTGAGGAGTTTCTTGATGATGTGAAGCCTTCAGGCTAAGAGACAAATAGCTTCTGCAGCCTCCTGCTGTTTAGGGAGCTCAGGCTTTGGATGTAATTTAGCAGTTGGCCCTATCCTGGATTTTGGGCACTGTGAAGTCTGGGGATTGCCACATCACCAGGCAGCGCCTGAGGACCGTCAACTGCTGCTGGCTTTGCTAAGCCTTGCTGGTGACCATCGCCTCCCTGCCTGGTACTGGTTACTGTGGGGAAACCGGCCATCGGTCTGACTCAGGGGGTCTTTTCTACGCGCCTGGTGTGCGTGGGGCTTAGTGCCACTTGCTTCTCTTCCTGTTGTTTGCTATTTCAGTCTGGAGGTCCTAGAGGGACCAATTTGGTTTTTCCTCTGCACAGATAAAAGTCCTCTGTTCAGCATCTCATTTATGTTTTCTCCTGTGACGTGCAGCATTGCAGACAGATTCACACGCTGGACAGGGGAGGTAAGGACAAGTTCTGTCTTCTCCCAGAACTCTCAGCCAAATGAACAAGTTTCCATGCGGACTGATTATGCCGGCCACTGCAGGCACAGTGCTGGGATCCGCTCTTCCCAGCGGGGCGCCTTCTTCTACAGGCTGGGTTGAACTCTCCTTCTTCCCAAAATTTAGCATCCTGTAGCTTTATTCAATCCTCATAATTCCCATATTATAAAAACACCACAGTTTTGTTAAACCTGCAGTTTGAGATGTTTTCACTGTAACACTCGAAGGACTCCTTGAGCTACAAGGCCCATGCTATGGTCCATGTCAAATCTGAGCCGGCTACACAGGCATCTGTCTGTCTTGGACTGCTGTCGCTGGTTACCTCATGCATTTATTTGAAATTCATGAAAATCTCAAGACGATGTATGCCAAAGCACTGGAGGTAGAGAACCATGCAACAAAACCTGTTTCCAGCTTCTTAGGAGTGCTATAGAGATGCTGGGATATTGTTTGATGCTCGTTCATGTTCTAAGATGTTCTTAGATGATTCTCATCTTTCTAACGAACCAAGAAATCCGGGTGCAAGGAGCTGGATTGCTGCCCGCTCTGGAAGGCATGTCAATATGTCTGTGATGAAATAACTTTGTTAGCTTGCTTTGTTATTTGTATCTGATCCACTGAAGTTTTATTCCAGTAAATGTCCTTTTAGCTCTGCAGAGCAAATGAAAGAGTTTCTTTAAGACGGCACCATCTTGGTCCACAGGTCCTTGTTTACAACAAACCTGGAGCTACAAGGATATTCCTTTTTAGCTGATTGATTAAATATTGCTACATAATTGACAGCATCTCCCACCTTCAGAGACTGCGATCTTCTACAAATGACAAAGTGATAATCATGCCTGAGTCATTAGAACAAAAACAAATTTATACTGAACACACACTGTCTGCCTGCGGTGTGTCTTGGAGGATACATGACCTGAGATCACTCTCACACACATCCCAGCCGAAACCAACCGAGATGGCCGCAGCCAAACTCTCCGTGCAAATACCCCTGATGCCATGAGACAGCAGATGGCTGGAACGGTTCCAAAATTTGCTGCCCCTTCACTTCAGTGGCTCTGTAATTCTGCAAGATAAAGAATCCCTTCTGTAATTCAGTGCTTGCGCTGGTGTGCTCGGCTCCAGCTCAGGAATCGTACGGCACTTCGACATCAGTGGCCGTGCCTCCGCTGCCGGGCACTGATGTGTGGGCAAAGCATCCCACCCTTGGGCGAGCTCAGCGGTGCTGGGGCACACGTGCGTGCCCGTCTGGCGTTGCTCTCGCTTGCTTCTTCCTGAAGGGGAGAGATGGAAGCTCGTGTTTCTCCTGGAATAAATCAAACTGGTAAATCAGGTGTTAACAACAAGGGCGTTATTCATCATCTGTAGGGACAGAAGTAACATCCCCTGGATGTTGATCAGCCTCCTCCCACCCTCCCACGGAGGAATTTGCACTGTGGTACAGGTTTAGATCCGCATCATTGCAATTACACAGTGAGGACAGCTGTGTCCTGAAATCAAGAGTTATGGAAATCAGAAGACACATTAGCATCAGTAACGTTTAATGAGCAAACGAGAGCTGCCTTGACACCCTCTCTTTGATGGGTGTTTGTCTTTGCGTTTCCACCGAGGCAGAGCTTCCCCACCGAGGAGTTTGCTCGTCCAGGGGGCAGAGAGGATGCGCGGGGCTGGAGGCAGCGCAAGCTCCAAGCCTCCACGAGAGCTCCTGTGACTGCTACGCATGAACTGTAATTTTTCCTTTGCTTCTTTCTGTCCTGTGGGGCCAGCTTGTCTGTGAAACAAACTTTAAAGAAAGAGATGATTAAAAAACCTCTGTGTTCATGTCTCTACTGATGAGGGTTGAATATGCTCTGGCATTCACACAAGTATCTGTCACTGTGAAAACCATCCCTTTGTTTAATTCATTTTCTTCTGCCTTTCATCACTGGTAATGTCTATTCAGTTTGGAAAATTCAATTTTTTGAGATTCCCTCACAAGTTACCAGCACTTGTGCGTGAGGGTAAGGGCAGCATGGCAGAGAAAAGAGATACCAGAGCAGCGGAGGATGAAATCTCCAAAGAACCCCTTGAGCTCCTGCTTTGCCAGATCATCGAGCTGCTGCACAAACGGGGAAGCCGACCCCGGTATGAATTTTTCATATGGGGCATCAGAGGATAGGATACAGAAAATGCCAGGGGAGCATTTCTCATTCTAGAGGCGCCTTTCCAGTGAAATGCTGCTCTTTGATACATATTTCTCTTTTAAAAATAAAAACAACTCGTCCGTCAAACTTGGGCAGCTAATAAGACGGAAAAATAGCACTGCAGTCCAAACCTGGGACACCACGAAATCGGTTGTTGGGTGCATTTTGTCCCGCTGCTCAGCCAGTTGTGGAAATGACTTCTGCTGGTGGCAGAAGGTCTTTGCCTCACCATACTGCAAGGGACTTGACTGAGCAAGTTTAATGTTGGATAAAGACGATGATAACAAGAACAGTCCTCAAAAATGCCAAGAAATACCCTGTGAACCAGCTTTCCAACGGCAGGAAGAGCGCTAGCATCTCTACTCACAGCAGCACGTGCTGAGAGCTGTACTGCACGGCACCCACGGCACCAAAGCCACCGTGTCTCTGAGAAGGACCACAAACGCTACCAGGAATTGTCCCCAGCCTGGGCATGGTATGTGTCCATCTGTGTTCAGAACAGGTCCTACACCTTTCGACTTCTTTCTTTTCCTTCCACCTTTCCTCTCCTTCCTTCCTTCTCTCCGTTCCCAGCTGTAGCTGTAACCTGCAAATACAAACTCCCAAAGCATCAAAAAATGCATCCTTTAGCACAGGGAGGCTGTTTGTAGTTGGACCTGTCCCAAACTACCACTACTGTTCTTGGCTTCTTGGGAACTAACTCCTTAAAGTTACAAATCACCTTGTCGTCAAAGAAAGTCCCATTTCCAGTCTTGTGCAAACCAACTTCACTTTTGTGAGCATGAAAATGCTGAGTTTAGCCACTCTGGGGGAGGAAAACACAGCAGAGCAGGATGAGTAATGTGGTTAGTAATGAAGTAACTGTCTGATCAGAATTAACACCTGCTTCTTGTCAAGGCCAATTCCATATTTCATTTTGAAATGAAAATTTCAGAGCACAAGGGGAATAAAAACAAAAGTCATCCTGCATCTGTCAGCTTGGACCGAGTTGGCAGCTGCTGTTCAGACCAATAGACGTTTTCAGAGAGAGACAGCAGGGTCGGAATAACGAGACACGACATCCGCGTACAGCTGCTACCAAGGATGCTGGAAGCATTTTGCCACACGGAGGAGTAAAGGTTACAGCTCTGCTGAAAAAGTGTCATTTAAATTCAGTACTCTGTCAGGGAACGGTTTAAGGAAGCAGGGCTGGGCTTCGTTCCTAATACTCTTAATGGCACTAAGTGGTGTTGGTTAGGAGTGAAGTGAGGACATTTGAGAAGGACTGCGCGATTTCTAATTGAAGGCAGTGCTGTTCCCAGGCAGATGGAGAAACGGAGCAGCTGTAGAGAAATGAGCTGGGTTTCTCTGGGCTTTGGTGCAAGCTGCAGCAGAGCGTGCTCCGTAACGTTCCATCAAACTTTATCAAAGTTCACAACACAAAGCAATTTGAGGGGTAGAGTTTCAGCCTACTTATGGAGTCCATGGTTTCCTTCAGAGCTACCACCAGGTTCTCACGGGAGAAGACCTACAAATGTCAGCTCCCTTCCTTCCCGCTAGCCCATGTGGGCCCAGAGGTGGGGAACTCATTGGTAACTTCATGTAATATTTAAGAGACTTCTTGGGCTAATAAAGTATATTACTTTATATAGTAACTAACATATCTCTAATATGTATCAAAATTTAATTCCGTTCAATTCTTTACCACTGCTCACTGTGGGCCCAATTCTCTTCTCCTTTACGAAGATGCAACCACATTAATTCATTGTGTGCAGCAGGGAGGACAACGTAGCTCTTGTTCTACCAGATCATCTCCAAGCAGAAATGCAAAGATAACTTTGCTCTTGTCTCTGCACAACTTGACCGAACCGAGAGAGTTCCTTCAGAGTCACGCCGGCGTAGCTGAGAGCAGAAGCTGTCCCCAAACGCTCCCGTCAGGTGCTCAGGGTCTGAGAAGCTGGAGGGTCCTTCAGGCAGAATATTGGAGGGGCTCTTCTGTAAGAAGTCAAAGCTTGGTTTCGCTGTCTGGTACCTATTCCCCAAGCACATGTGGCTGTAAAAGCAACACAGCACAGAAGGAAAGGTATTTCTCTGAAGAGCAGAAGGGAAATAAGTTCCTTGTCACTGAGATTAGGAAAATCAGCGGTCTAGCTAGCTTTAACTTGTTTACTTGACCATTTGACTTCTGCAAAGCCCCTGGTAATGAAGCCTGGTGTCTCCAGACGGCTGGACAGTGTCTAGCCAAGAGGGACTGAAGCTAGTCGTTATTCTCTCCCTCTCCAGTGGCTCCTGTGAAATGATCCAGCGGCGTTTGTCCAGGCCCTATGGACAGCACTCTCATTAACCAAGGCACCCTCCTCAGCAGAAGTCCCTCTGCCGTGCAGACAGGGCAATCTCTGTGGTTCCAGGCTGGGCTGTGCCTCTTTGGGGTAGGGGACTCCTCATCTGAGCCAGCCACGAGAAACAGAAGAGGCTCCTGTTTGCACGCAGCCCCTGAGAACGGCCCAACACCGCACTCACAGAGCCCTGGGGCGGGCACACGGCTGCTCGTCGGTGACCTCCACTCTGGCTGGAGACCTCAGCTGAAGCGCGTGGGTTGTCCCTGAGCGGGGAGGACAGGACATTATGATTAAAAACTCTGCTCTGCTGCCCAGAAGTGCAGGGAGGAGATGCTGGGGAGGTACAAGCAGAGATGCAGGCAGAATTAGCTTGGCAGGACCAAGGCTGCCTTTGCACCCCCTGCCCGAACTGTTGCTGTACAGTCCCAGGCTGTGACCAGCACCTTCGTCCGACGGGCACCCTGGGCTGACCTGCACATCCATCTCCCAAGGGACGCCATGGGCGAAGGGCAGGCAAAATTTACTGGAGATGCTCTATTGTCACTCTTAGCAGGGATTTCCAGTGGCTGTGTCTCTCAGTGCACTTTGAAGGGCACTCTGTGAAAGGCTGTAAGGTCCAACAGCTTCATAATCAGCTATCCAGCGCATTTTCTCCGAGGGGGGAGAGGGGACTACGTCCCTCTGTCCTTCCAGTCCTCGTCAGCTCTGCCAGGTTCCATGTCCCACCCTCTGTGAGCCACAACAACCCTTCTTTTCTGTGTTTGAAGAGGCTGAATTCTGCTCAGCTCCCCAGTGACAAGTTTGCTAACGGAGGGATGCTGCTCCCCCCGCCTGCCTGACCCCCAGTCACCCACGGTCTCCAGATCAGTCTAATTTAGAAAGACCTTCATCTGTACAAGGATTTTCCCTGACTCCTGGTTTTTCTCAGAAAAAACTTGTCTTAACCCCATCTCTGGCTGCTCATGACAACACTAAGCCTGCCCTGTCTAACAAAGGCAGATGGAAAATGTATTTCATATTGAGCCTCGGTGTGCCTAATGTATTCCCTTCTGTTAGCTATTGCTCTGGGTCCTGATCTCCGATTCCTCATCTTTTCAGGCTTCCTTTTGATGTTCGTTACAAGACAGCAGAGACTAACAGAGCGTATGTCAGGCATTCGACTACAAAAGCGTGAGGAAGGGGGATTAAAAGGGCCACGGTGACAGGAGGAAGACAAAGCGTTTAGGGAGCATCAGCTTCCTGCAGGAGAAGCTGCAGTGATGCTCGGGATGTTTTTGCCTGTGCTGCTATCTACCATCCTCCCCTTCCAAGCCCAAAGCTACATTCCTGGAGCTGCTCTGGCTACTAGAGAAGCCAGTCATTTGGAGTCAGATTTGTGTAGAGAGAAACAGCACGAGGCAAAGGAGCCAGAGCCCTCCTGGGTCTGGAGCGGAGCTGGAGCCTCCAGGAGGTCTGTTTATTGGGCTGGCTTGCAGCAAACAAGTGTTTTAGCAACAAAATCCATCTCACCACCCAGCCTGGTGTTTGCTGAGGTTTCTAGCCTGTTCCTCTGTAATGAGAGGGAGTTTGCTGCTGCTGTAAGTAACCGGATTCTCATTTTCCTGACTGCATTTATGATACTCCTCTTGTGAAACCACTCAGCTAAGCCGTCTCAGGGGACTCCAAATGCTACATAGCTGCCACCGAATGTAACAGTCGCTGTGATCTTAGCAGAGCTCAGAACATCCTGGAACAAATAATGGGAAAAAAAGGAAAACTGGCAGTCCTCCCCTTGGCAATAAGTAATCATCTCCTGCCAGCACAGACCTGTGCCTAACCCGGGTGCAGCCGCACAGGAGATGGGAGGTGGGGTGTCGGGAGAAGCCGAGGATGAGGAACAACGTTAGACACCTCCGGTGTGCATTAAGGGACTGAATCACACGAGAGCTGTAGGAAAACAAGTTGTGCAGAATCTGGATCTTCCTTCTGGAGGGCGTTTGCTGTCATCCCCCCGGTTGCTCCCTGCCTCAGTGTGGCAGGGTCACTGATCGGATCCTGCACCTCCTGGGGATGATGGTCAATCAGTGATGTTCCTGCGTGGTGTAAGCGCAAGAGTTTGTAGGAGCAGGAATTTGGGGGATGCTGGGAGCCAGGTCTCCTTTCAGCCCACATCCTAAACCCTACCTGCTCATCCCAAAGCTGGCGGCCACAGAAGCTCCTCTCGCTCTGTCACTTCCCACGCCTCCCCGCCGCGCAGAGGCTGTGAAACATCGCCTGTTAGCAGGGAAGGGGAAGCGAGAAATAATTCCCCACCTGCCTCTTTTGTTCTTCTTTCTTTTCTTTCACAGGGCCTATGAGACACTGGGAAGCTCAAAAATTAATGTCAAACAGACACAAAACTCTGTCGTGCAATTTTCACCGGTGGTATTAGCTGATGGAGGTTGGGTTGGTGCTAGGCGGGTGGAGGATTCCTCAGTGATTTGCTTGGAAAACAGACGAGAGAAGCAAAAATAGGAACAAGATGCAGATCTGCATCTGGAGTGAGGGCACGGGGATTTTGTGCGGTTATACAGCTCCCCTGGGGCCCGGGGGTATCGCTCTGGCCATTGTGTGGAGGTGGTTTTCCTATTTCCCAACGAGATGCTGAAGCAGAGGGAAAGCAACGATTCCTCGGGGGCAAAGGGACGCGCCCCGAGCTGCCGCCGGTGCTGGGGCCGTCTGGAGAAGCACGGTCAGGGCAACTGGCAACAGAGGAGGGGACCAAACCAGGGCTGGTTGCCTTTAGCATTTTTCTGGTGGCTAAAAGCTTTGGCAGCAGGTGAGGAGCTGGGATATTCCCCTTTCGCATTCCTCACTGGTCCTGCCATCCTGCTGCCTTCTCCCGAGCAGGGCCCCAGTGCAATTTCTCTTTGAATTTCTCCTTCTCTTGCTCTGCGAGTTCAGTGGTCTGCGGGAAAGGCTCTGCCTGTCACTGCAGCCGCTGTTTCCCCTTCTCCTTGCTTTCGGCTGTCTGGCAGCGTTGTCTGACAGCATGACGCGGTGTGATAAAAAAAGGGAGGGATCCCAGAGCACGGTGATAAATTAATTGCGTTTGCCCAGGTACAAGATGAATTGTCCAAATCATTTTGCAAACAATTGTGTCTGAGCCACCGGGGTCGGTTCTGAGCAGCTTTCTGAAACAGAGTTCATAATTCCACTTGTTAAGACTGCCTCACACGTGGTGCTGCTCCCAGCGCCCACCGCTGCGCTTTGCCATCCCGCTTGCTTGCAGGCAGGTGGGGAAGGAGGCCGAGGTGATTCTGAAGAGCGTTTCATGTGACTCTTGGCATTTAAGAACATTACGGCATTGTTTTAAACATGTCACCGGTTTCAAAGCAGTCCTGTCCGAGCTTGCACGTATAAAAATATGTTCATTTGTTCACACGTATCAGCATGATATGTGTGACCTCCTCAGACCGTCACAGCCCTTTTGTGAGCATCAGCACACCCTGGCAGGCTTTCACATCCCAATTAATTGTGCAAAGTGCATGGTGTATTGAAAAACAGTTCCTAAATAGGTACTCTGTATTGAAGAAGAAATGAAAGCGATTGGGAAAGCAGATGGGTTGCTTTTTACAGCAGCTGGACTTCAAAAAGTTATAGCAAATTACAGGCTCTCTTGAAAACAAGCAGGAAACAGTCCATAATAGTCCTTTAAATTCATTTATCATGATTAAGTTTTTTGGTATTTTGTTTGTTTTTTTTTTTAAATGATACTAATTTTAGCAGCTCAGAGCAGCCTAAGTCAAGCTCCGCTCCCCAGCCCTGCAGAAGCACACTGTGAAGAGACGATGGAGGCCAACGGGGCGTCAGGGCGACGTGCTTCAAAGAGCTTCTCTACTGCTCTGCTCGTCCTCTCCGCAGCTCCGGCTGCTGGGTCAGGCTCACGGCAAGTGAGGAGCAGTGGAAAAAGCAGCGCGAGGACACGGAGGAGGGAGGATTGTGTCTGTAATTGCTGGCTTGTAATTATCTGCCATTGTGCATTCGGTTAGCTCTCCCTGCTTCTCATTAGCATAGAGTGGAGAAAATATTTAATTGCAACACCGCTCTGTCTATGGCATTATCTGCAGGCAGAGCCGATCAAATCAGCCTGACTTGTGGGGACAAGGGAGAGATTAGCTTCTCCGGGGCAGCGGGGTACAGCTGACGAAGACCATTGGCAGGGCGCTGCGTACCAGTCCGCAGCTACACAAGTGCCACCCTGAGCAGGCTTCTCCCTCCTCTTCTCTCTGCTGATCACTTGGTGGAGGCAGAGTCCCACATCCCCGTCAGGATCCCAAAGCACTTTGCAAGGTGAGGCTGTTTTTTTCACGCACCGGCTCCAGCTTTCACTCTCTCTGCAGGACACGGCTGACAGCGGGGCCGGCGAGCTGCAGCGTGGCCGTTGGGAACCTGGGTCTGAGCTGGGCGCGGGCTTTGCTGCACCTCGGCACCGTGTCCTGTGCACACTCATCGCACGCTGGCACAGAAACGCAGTCCCGGGGTTGCACAACCGCAGCGGCTGGGTGGACGGGAGAGGAACCGACCTCTCCTCCGGGAGGCTGTGCGAGGAGAAATGACAGAAAGCACCAAAATAAAGTTGCATCTTGCAAGAAAGGGGTTCCGTAACAGTGAAATGCAGCTGGTCATAGACCCTGATTTTATCGATCTGTGTGTGATACAGCGTCAACCTGAGCTACTCCACGCAGAGCGACCAGAAGTGGAGGCAAAAGTACCCAGACCTGATCCAAGGTCTGGTTTCCAGCACACCGAGACGTGCAGAAGCTGCCCCTTCCTCAGCCCCTGCTCCTTTCGCCCGGGCTGGAAGCTCAGCTCAGGCCCAGTTCAGCTGCCAAGGTGTGGGTTGCCGATGTGCATGGGGCATAGGTGAGCGCGGCTTCGAGCTTGGTGCAGCGGGCAGACACCTTGGTACTGGGGGACCTTAGAGAGGGCTCCAGCACTTCCACGCCCCGTCCGGATCTACGCTCACCAGCCGATCCGGTCAGCAAGGGTGGTCATATTGACACCGTTACTCTGCCATATGAGCCTGAACGTCGAAGTCATCACACAGCTCCGCAGCCTCCTGACCTCCCGCGCCGGTTCCCGCAGCCGCCCTGAAAGGCTGCCACCAGCGCCAGGCATAACAGCAGGCTTAATTACAGGGTGGCATCCTGCCAGCACCCAAGAGGCAGAGCTGAGCCGGCTGCGCCGCGTTCAAAGGGATGTTTTTGAAAAAAATAACTGGGAAATAGCAGGACAAGCCCTGTCGCACTGATGCCGGCGTGGGTCAAGCATCTGCGGCTGACCCCGCTCCGGGGATGCTCATGGGGACCCTTCCCGAGGTGCACGGTGCGGTGCTGAGTCTCGTCTCCATCCTGCCTGGCTGGAGAGGGTGATGGAAAAGCAGAGTCCCCACATTTCTGCGGCCTCGTACTCCAGATGTGCTTTGGCAGAGAGCGGGACGCACAGACCTGCTTCCCTGCCCGGCTCTCCTGCGTCAGCCCCAAGGCAGTCTTGCTAATTCCTCACTTTTTAGAGCCTCAGGTTTATTCACTTCTGTGACAAAATGAGATGAAGCGACATATTTCTGTGGCTATCGGGGATCTAAACATCTCCTCCCCAGAGACCCCGGCAGAAGCGAAGGATGGCAACTGCCTGACTTCGGTCCCAGTCCTGCGACGGAGTTGTCATGGCATCTGCCCCTCCGGACCCTTCCCGAGGCCACGCGCTGTCTGAGAGTGTCAGCGCAATCTTGATGCTGGAGGATCCCCACGGACGGACACTCGCTGCCCCTCCTCGGAGGACAAAAGCGTTTTTGCATCTGGAATCGAGCGCGAGCAGCCGAACAAAAGCAGGACAGGGATGAACCAACGGCGGGAGGAGAAAGGTAAAATCCTCGGGTTCCGCTTTGAGGCAGGCAGATCCCCGTGGCCCAAGTGCTTCGCAGCTCTAGGCAGATAACAGACAATACCCTGATTATGGGACTGCATTTAGCATTGTGCACCAAATTGTGCAAACGCCTGGGTAAAGAATAACTATTCCAACAAAAAAAGACCGGAGAAAAAAAATCAGCCTTTGGTTTCTGAGTCATTGGTGTGCTTCGCGCTCCGGATTTGGTCCACTGTGTGTCCAGAATAATTATTAAGCAAGTTCTGATGGAACAATTTTGTTTACCCAGCCTCAGAAAGGAAGAAAAGAATCCTTAATAGTTGATTAGATCAAAAAAAAGCGTAATTTATTTTTCAATAAGTGCTTTAGATGTAAGATCAATGACTTGAGGTTGATTGATAGGAGCTGTTTGCAAAGACCTTAGATCTAATTGCACTCTGGCAACCACATTGACTTTTTCTTTGACTAATACTAGACACCATCCCTCTTGTACAGATGGGGGGGGTACCAGAAAATAGCTATACTTTGCATCGGAGAGTTGCTCAGCAACTGCCACATATTATTTTGGAATTGTCCCTGAGTACAGCATCCTTTCTCTTTGATCTTCACGTAATTTTTGTTGCTGCCTCTTCTCAAAAAAGACAACATTTTAAAAGAATTGCATCTCCATTTGCTACAATCATTTTTTTCTTTTCCCCCAAGCACAACCAAAGCCTGCTGACATCAGGGAAAGCAGAGCATTTCTCTGCAGAGGGGAGGAAATTAAGGTCCATCTACTCTGCTAGAGCCTTTCACGGGGTATTGGGGAACCTGGGCTCCTATGGAGATTTAGCATCTGTTTCTGCACATGGTCCATATGCAATATTCAGAGGCAAAACAACGATGCTTAGTGCTTGCTGCCGAGCTGCCAGACAGCTGGGTTTGGGCAGAAGAGCCGGTATTAGCACTCCCATTTTGATTAAGAAATGGTGATGGGGTGATTTGTCTGGAGAAGAGAGTGCCAGGGCTGGGAATTCTCGCCCTGCTGTAATCCCAGACGGAGCTTGGCGTGGAGGGCATTGCTGCACAGTGCTGGTTTGGAAGGAGCATCACATTTCACCAACCAGTTATTATCAGCCCTGCTGATAAACACTTTCGTGTGATGCAAAAAGCGATCCACACCTGAGCTGCTCATCCCGGCCCAGTGCTGCTTCTGTGCTCTGGATGACCCAGACCCCTCGTGGGGCCCAGCAGAAAGCAGCTTCTGGTTATTGCAGTGTATCTGATCCTTTTCTCTCTCATTTATTTTCTGCTACTGCCACGCACAGCTGGGTAACAAGAGCTTTGCACCGTGTTTTGGTGTCTCCTGGGTACCACACACAGAACAAGAGCAAGTAAAACACCCAGTCCCTGCAATACCAAAAAAACTCAAAAAACCTAGAGAAGAAAATAACCCATGAATTTAAATGGCATTTGCAAACATGAGTCAGGAGCATCTTTTCTGAAATCTCTGGACAGCAGCGTTGTACAACTGCTGCCAGCTACGCGGACTGGAGTGGGAACAAACCTGCGAGGGTGAGCAGAGCCCCTGCTCGAGCAGGACACAGACATCTCCTGAGCCAGGTGACATCCCAGCCGGAGGATGTCTCCGAGGGAAAAAGCCCGTTTCGTCATTTCGCTGTGATCTCAGAGTAACCCCGTCAGGCGATCAGTCACCTGGGCAGAGCTGCAGAGCCACGCGTTGGGGGTTCCTTCTTGCACTCTTTCCCCAGGGATGGGTGGCAGAGAGCAGCTGGTTTGTTTTGCTGCTGTTTGACCTGGCACCACCCGAAAGTCTGGAAAACAAAACCCTGAAACTTTGAATGCAAATTAACACCCCAGGCAGCAGAAGGAAGCAAATTTCTACATGGAGTAAAAATTTCAGCTTGAAAGGTCTAAAAATAGACTTCTCTTGCCTCGGGAATTCTAGCCTTGTAACTCGTGGTGCTGCAGATTATTGCATTCATAATTTAAATGTTGGATAGGTATAAAATTACTCGCGTGGGAGTTATTCAATTTCTGGTAAGTACATTTACATTAAATAGCGGCTGCACATACAAAAGATAGGAAAAAGCCCTTCCACTTCTGTTTGCCTGAAGCGGTGAGAACATCTGCAGGCTCACAAGGCTGCTGTTGGGAGCAGACAATCTTTTTTTTTTTTCCTCACTGAAAACCTGATAACGTTCACCATGGCTGAAAGGGCACTCCTGTCTCCTCTGACGCTTGGCACGGGGCCGCTCTGGACTAATCCCTCTTGGGGCTGGGAAAACCCCCAGCGCTGACCCGAGTGCTGCCAGGGATGGCTATTTGTCTAGTCCCCAACCATTGCTTTTTGTCACCTCAGTGCCTGCGAATCTGGAAAGCCCAGTGTCACAATGTCCCTCTCCTGGGAGCACATCTATTCCCCTCCACAACCAGACAGAGCGTTGGGCTTGCTGGGCATCATCAGATGGACCACGTCTGGCACAACCCAAGTGAGGGGCGGGTGGCCGCTCCCCTGCTCACACTCAGTGGGCGGAAATCTCTCCCCCGACTGTCCCTGTCGCTTGCCCAGTTTTCCAGTTGCCTCCAAGTGTTTGGTTTTGCCTGTGCTCACGCAGACATGTGCAGGAGACCCTCCTCCGGTGCTGCCTGGTGAAGCGGTGGCGGCATTTCCACGGGGCCACAGTCTGGGGCCGTGCACCCAAATCCATGAGCTTGTATTAGAATCATGGAATCATAGAATGGTTTGGGTTGGAAGGGACCTTAAAGACCATCTGGTTCCAACCCCCCTGCCATGGGCAGGGACATCTTCCACCAGCCCAGGCTGTTGAGAGCTCCATCCAACCTGGCCTTGAGCACTGCCAGGGAGGGGGCAGCCACAGCTTCTCTGGGCAACCTGGGCCAGGGCCTCACCACCCTCATTGAGTAGATGGGAAGAGGAACAGACTGGGAAAGCGATCCACCTCGCAGCAGGCCCTGGACACGTGGAGAGTTTTAACAAGGCAGAGGTGATGGTAAGCCACAATAAGCCTTGCTTCAGCCTTTAATCTGGAGGCAGGAGTTGGGGTTCCCTTCCAGGTCCATCCTTCCTGCTGCCTGAAATCCTCCCAGATCTCTGCTCTTGTGCTTCTGGAGTGGATGCTCTGTATTTACGACAACTGAAATGTTAATTTGAGGAAATTGGTGGCTAATTAATTGTTGTTCCTTCCTCACCCCGCTCCTTCCTGCCTTCATCTTCATTCCCTCTGTCGCCACGCTCCCAGACAAGGGCTGTTTCTGGTCTGTACACGGCCACTGCCTAAACCCAGGCGGCTGCATCTGGAGAGCTGTCGAGGGAGGACGGTTCAGCTGGACCCAGCTCGAGCTGCGTCGTCAGCAGACCCCAGCTCCGCAGCCGAGGGGCCGCAGCAGCTCCGGCACCGCAGCAGCCTGCACCAAGCCCTGGCCATCACCCACCAGTATGTCAGGGTTACTGGGGCACTTGCATGCCAGACAGCCTGGGGGTTTCAGTGATTTTGTTTTTGTAATGCTGTTTTAATTCAGACGGTGCAAGCCTACTAATGAATCACATCTCGGTCAATTAGATGTTTCCTGTGAGCTGTGCCTTGTTGGATGTTATTCACTCCAGTGTAAATGCCATGCTTGGAGCCAAAACTGAGCTCCATCAGCCAGGGGAAAACCCTCCCTATGCGTGAGGAGAGAGTACCTGCAAAATCCACTGCCAAATGACTGGGCTTGACAAATGCAAGGACACTTTGCATCCAGAGCGGCCGAGCACAGGTAAAGCAGCTTCTCCTTCTCCTCCTCCCCTCCCAGCCAGGTCCTCTCCGCCAGTGCCGAGGAATCATCCGAGATGTGAAAGGGGCCCCGGGCAGCACGGCAGGCAGAGCAGTTTCACAGAATCACAGAATCACAGAATGTTCGGGGTTGGAAGGGACCTCTGTGGGTCACCCAGTCCAACCCCCTGCCCAAGCAGGGTCACCGAGAGCAGGCTGCACAGGACCGCGGCCAGGCGGGGCTGGAATATCTCCAGAGAAGGAGACTCCACAGCCTCCCTGGGCAGCCTGTTCCAGGGCTCCGGTTTCTCACTGCTGGAAGCCCTTCGCAGGCAGCCAGCTGGCAGGGCTCCCTCCCGCCTGCCTGCCCACAGCCGGATGGCCGGGATGCCGGCATTCGTGCTCGGCTCTTGGGAAACGCCTCTGGCAGCCCGGCCGGGCGGACACCCGGCGACGACTTCTCTCTTTGCAAAGCTCAGCGGTTGGGTTTTCACCCGCGGTGAACACCTACCCTCAGCACAGCTCCCTGGGCCGGAGCGGGGCTGTGCTGTGGGTTTCAGGACATTGTTTATTTTGCGTGGAAATGGGGACAGGGAGGGATTTTATCCTTCTTTTGCCATCAGGGTGAGGGAACTGCTACTTGCCAGCTGCGAATTCTACCAATCTGCCTTCATCATTAGAGACTTCTGATCTGGCATTTAGCTTAGTTAACATAAAAAACTGTTTTCTCCCGGTGCCCGGACTGAGTCCACCTTCCTTTTCTGTTACCAAATATACACACAGTAATCAAAATGATTCATGGTCCTTTAATAGATTCATGGTCCTTTAATAGACAGAGTAATACAGCCCCTTCCTCCACAACAGGGTCCTTTCTTCACTCCTGACAGCCATTCTTCCACCTAATCACTTGTTTTCTCCCATTTTCTGAAAGAGCTCCCTTGGACAAAAATAATGCTGGACATGTAGGACATGATTGTGAATATCAATGAAGGTTTTTTTCTTTTCCTTCTGCTCCCAGTTCCTCCTCTGGGCTAAAAGTAAATAGAGTCAGCTGTAGCTGCCACAGAAGCTGATGAGGGAGGCACACTGGTTTGCCTGCCTGTCGGGGATTGCTTGTATAGCAGACTTCAGATCCAGAGCCAAACTTCCCAGCTCCATCTGGGACAGGATCTGAATTTTATTTTTGTTTTGTTCATGCTCAAATATCCTATCTATTTTAATACTTTTTTTTTTTGTTGTTGGAATTTCATCATGGAATCATGGAATGGTTTGGGTTGGAAAGGACCTTATAAATCATCTGGTTCCAACTGGTTCGTGATGAGACCCTTTTTATACTTCTTTTTAAAACCAATCTGTAAGTTATTATCATTTGTTTCAGGCAAGTTTAGATGCTAATTTTCAAGCACAGAAGATACTGAAGAAACATAAAATGAATCTGGATCTTATTTTGATGGATGTGTGTGAACTTGTAGTTAGTAATTAGTTTGTTCCAGCGGTTGCCTAGGGACCAGTGAACAGGACTTTGTTCCATTCAGTACACGAGACTGTCCCAGCCAGTAACACGAGCATATAAATATTTGCTGGATCAAAGGTGCTAATTTTACAAAGCTAAAGAAAATTACATGCTGAATTGATTTGGAACAGTCTATAGTGTATCAGTAAAAAAAGTTTACAGTCTGCTATACCCACTGGGTTTTAGGCTTTTTCTTCTTTTTGCAGGTGTTGCTGGCAACCACGAGTGGTAGGATTAAAATCCAAGGATTTTTTTTATAAAATTGCAGAGCTGAGCAGTGGCCTGAGCCCATTCCCAGGGTCAGTAGATAGGAAACACTCCTCTGCCGTCTGTTCACCCACAAAGCCAGCAAAATGGAGAGGGACTTGGTGCTGACTGGGGGAAAACACCATGCTACTGAATTGATAGGATCTAATGCAGTAAGTAACTTCATGAAATCAATTTACCCGACGTCAGCAACACCTCCATATTACCCGGGCAGTAGAAATCCATTCCACTTTCTGACTTAGCATGGGGAGTATCCAAAGGAAAATGCCCCTCATACTGCGGGCTGTGGGGAGCATCCCTTCGCCCTGCCTCGTGCACACCCATCCCGCTCAGCCGCCTGTGATGGGTGAGATCCTGGAGACATGGAGAAGTTACCAAGGAAGCACTCAGACAGGTTAGATTTTACTCACACGTCAATTCTGAGCCTGCATCAGTAAGTATAATTAGCTTCTATTGACTTCAATTTGCAGAAAGAAAGCATCATACAAGCCTTTGACTTCATCTCTGATGTCAGTGCTGCCATCCATAGACAGAGATTCCATCCAGAGAGTACACGGGTAACTTGCCATGCTGCTGTACACACAGTTAAAACCAGACATTGTAATTAATTCTAAATAAGATGCTCTTGTGGCCAATTTTGACAAATAAACCTCTGTTAGGATGTAAAGCACCATCGATTGCTGGCAGCTCAACTGGTGGCAGCATGATGGCGCGTGGGCACTGGGGAGACAGAGCGTCCTCAGCTCTGCTCCCGACAGGGAGCGAGCCAGGCTCGAGGTGCCAGTGGGAGCGGGTGTCTAGGAGCCGGGCTCCACGGGGGCTCTGGTATCCCTCTACGGTGCCCCCCAAACCCCACACAAGTGGGGGGGATTGAAGCTGTGGATCAAAGCTGATCCCTCCCCTTCTTCTCTGCTATAGAGATGCAAGAAAACCATGGACTTTCATCCCAGGGAGGGTGAGACGGGATACGGAAGCGACCTAGTTTCATCCAACTGTTTTTATCCTGAGCACAACCTCTGGCTCACCTTGGCTCCGGGAGCGGGAGTTTCCAGTGCCAGAAGTCACATCTAGAACTAGAAGAATTCAGGATTCAGCAGAGAGTAACACCTAGACTTTGTGAGAAAGCATGTTTTTTAAGAAGTTTCTGGCTTGCTGTGGAAAGTCCCCTGTATGCTCAGCATTTGGCTTTGAAGCTTTCACAACTTTGACCACGGAGATTTTCAAAACTTTATATGGAAGTGGCTCAGACCCTGGGCTGCCCTCAGCTGAATGGGTGCAGCTCGCAGGGAAATTATCGCCGAAGCGGAAGACACAGGCTCTTGTGCCTTTTCCTTTCCATGCCGTTACAAAGAACACGCTTATTCAGCCTTTTACCAGACTGGCTATTTCTACGTATTCAGCTTTTGCCATGTTCCTCATCATTTATGGATTCCTTTTTCTTTTGAATTGCTTTTCTTTGAGATTCTGGTTAAAATTCATGTGGCTTCAGCATACCATGCTTTTCACTAAAGCCTTATCAGTGTTACCAATGTCTGCTTTTTTAATGTCTTTTTTTCATTAAATAGATTTATGTGACACTAGCTCTTTCACAGCATCTTCCCTTTTTTCAGTGTCAGCAACTCAAAATACACTCTTGTCATCCATAGAATTCACCATGTCCATCTTGCGAGATGGGACAGGCTGTAGGAGGAAATCTTTGTTATTCAAACTGGAAGATTTGGATGTTTCCCACTTTGCAAAGTGGTGTCTGGCTCCCGTGTACCCGGACGCAGCCTCCTTTCGCCCGCGGAGAGGGAGAGCCTGCGGCTGCAAGCTCTTTAAGGCAGAAAGTTTCTTTCTGTCCCGTGTTTGCACAGCCTCGGGTGCGGTGTGACAGGGGTGTGCCATTTTATAATAATCACAATTAACACTTAACGAGAAAACTGTGGAGAACAGGACGTGCAAACCACCGTCTCCACCCGGGCACAGCGCGGCCGCCCAGGCTGGTGCCTGCCCCGGGCTGGGGAGCTCCTGCCCTGATGGCCAGTGCCACCGCCGGGCCGTCGCCAGCCGTGGGCCGTGCTGCCCATCCTCCGGCGGGGTTTGCTCCTTCCCCACGTCCCGCGGCCACGTCTCCCCATGGTTGATGGCCGAGGGCAAACCCAAACCCGCCCCATCCCGCCGGTGCTGGGATGCGCGACCTTCTCCTCTCTTGAGCACGCTTGTTTCCCTTCTCCACTGGTTTTGCAGCTCCTGACGGCACATTTAACGAACTGTTTTGTTAACTCGGGATTATCTGCCCAGAGATATTTTGGCATTCCTACTCTGCTTTTAATTCACACGCTCCCTTAATCCAGATTAGTTTTCAAGTGTGGACAAGCCCCGTACTCCTCTGAGGTGAAGCTGTTGGTAAAGAGGAGCGGGAGTGTTTCCAAGCTCATTTGGCACAGAACGAGAAGGACAAGGCTGTGTCTCTGCGACGCTGCGGAGGCACAGTGTGCCGGGAGCCCCGGCCCCGCGCGGCAGACGGGCACGGGGAGCAGGGACCAAAGCAACACCAAGCAGAAGATGCTGGAGCAGTCACTAAATGAATGCGTTTGGTTTTGAAGCTCCCTGGCAAGGAGTTGCTCTCTGGAAAAAGCTTCCTGTGGCAGAGAGAACTTGCCCACAGATGTTGTGACCGGAGCACCTGCCTTTGGCCACCGGCTTATCTGGAGGAGGAGAGAAGAGGTGTTTGTCTCTGCCCACGTACAGCTGGTGAACGACGATCAGCCCTGCTGCTGTAACACACCACACTTCCTTGGGTTCCCTCTGGATCGCAGGATCAGTGTGTTTCGTTTTTCCATTTTGGCCTTCCTTATTCTGCTGCAATTCAGGTTTCATAAACCTGCCGCAGTGACAAGGTTTCCTTGGATCAGTTTTCTGAGCAGGCTGCACTGCTCCACAGGAGGGGAACAGGGGGGTTTATTACAGGTGGAGCTGATGGTTACACCTATGCCTGAGACAGTTGCTCAATACTTTCCACTGTAAAACCCTGTTTTAATTACTTTTAATGTTGCAAAACTTCTGCCAGCAAGGCAACATTTTCTTGCCATCTCCTTTAAAAAGTAACTGCTCTCTCCCCTCATGGCCAGCACGGAGGGAGACAAATACAGAGCTAGATTCTTCTCCCTGTCTAGTTTTGGGGTTTTGTGATTTTAGATTGCTAGAGAGCAGCCCCTGAGTATTTAGCAAATGAATAAATTGTCAATTAGCCTTGTTTTGGCTTGGCGTGGGCATTTAGCTCAAATGTCCACGAAATGCTCAGGAGAAGGATTTTTGTGGCAGGCTCCGAATACGCACGCCTTCAATTAAGACCTGAAAAAGCTACACAAATTCAGTATTCCCTGGTCAAGTCATCAGTGGATTTCTCGTTCCATGATCCTTTTGGAGAACACTTCCAGGTCAGCTGCTTAGTCATGACAAAGGCCTGTTCAGTCAGAAAATAATTTAAATTCATGCTTACTTTCTTCTGTGGGCCTTTGCTTAAAAGCTGCAGTAGAAATATCTCTGTGCTCAAGGCTGAGCCTATAACGTCAAGCAATCCAGAAGTGGGTTGCTGAACCAGGGCTTACCGGACAAAAATAATTACTTTTCCAGGCAAATCAGGAAAATCTTGCAAACAGATTTGGAATGATACAGATTATCCTCTACTCTTGAAGGTCTGTGTTCCCTAAAGATGAGTGTGAAAGCGCCTGCCTTGCAACTTCTCCTGGGTGAATGCAGGGGTGATAAAAAACATGTGGCTGTAGCAAGACCGGATCCGGAGAGACCGACAGACAACCTCAGCGCCAGCTGTGCCCGCCCCAAAACTCTCCCCGATCCCAGCGCGCGTGAGAAATTCTCAGCAGATATTCCATTTAAAAACTTACATTTATGCCAGAACAAGGAGCAGTATCGCTGTTAATTCGTCTCGTATATTGTCAGCGTGTGGCTGACAGCCAGGAGCACAAACTGAAGCTGAGGAAGTTCCAGCTGAACATGAGGAAGAACTTCTTCACTCTGAGGGTGACGGAGCCCTGGCACAGGCTGCCCAGGGAGGCTGTGGAGTCTCCTTCTCTGGAGATATTCCAG